>OFMN01000123.1_pt1 | contig 80075 bp, 95 predicted proteins | sample 1541791 | NCBI WGS metagenome assembly OFMN01 (sample SAMN04209248, study PRJEB22552) | human gut metagenome | biome: gut; material: feces | host: Homo sapiens | place: USA: Oklahoma
AGGTGGTCGGTGCTTGATCGGCTGCATATTAAGCAGGCTGAGCGGCGACAAAAAGGCAATGCGCCGCAGCAGGAGCAAGAGAGAAGTCGAAAAAACTAACAATAAGTGCTTTCAAAGAGGTGGCTCCAAAAAGGGGCCACCTTTTTACTTTAGAATGAATAGACGTCAAGTTAAATGTACAAGATATTTGTAAAGCGAAAAGCAAAAAACAGAACGAATAAAAACGATAAAAATGTATTGGATGCGCTTTTCTATTGACAAAAACGCACGAGATGATATAATGAAATAGAAAGGGAGGGGTTTCAATGAAACATAACATCGTGCGAATCAATAAAATTGTGCTGAGCAATTTTAAGAATGTGAAAAAGGGTATTGTTGAGATGCCTGCATACAGTGGAAAAGAACTGTTTTCAGAAAAGGCGGATGTTTTAGGTCTGTATGGGCAGAACGGATCAGGAAAAACATCTGTTGTTGAGGCTCTTCGCTTTGTGAAAATGCTTTTGAGCGGAGAAGAACTTCCTGCTGATACGAAAGAGTACATTGCTCAAGGCGAAGAAGAGTGCGAAATTGACGTGAGCTTTTCTGTAGCGGAGGAAGTACAAAAAGAAACTGTGAACTACAGTGTGGCTTTAAAAAAAGATGCGGATGGATTTGTGATTTCACATGAACGCATGACAGTTGTTCCGAGAAAAGAGAACATCCGTGCTGTTGAATCCACCCTAATTGATTATCAGTATGATAATGAGGATGTTACGTTTGCACCAGAGTATCGTTATAAGAAGCTAGTTGCAAATGATAAGAAAGTGCGAGTTGCCCTAAATGTTGCACAGGCAATCTCTATCAAATCCCATCAGTCTTTTATTTTTGGAGAAGAGGGATACCGGGTATTTTCTCAGTGCAAGGAAGATGTAATGGGAGAATATAGTGGCCTTTTTGCAATATTACAAAAGTATGCTCTGGTGAATTTGTTCGTAATCAACAATGAACACTCTGGTCCAATCAGTATGAATCTGGTACTGCCTGTTGCATTTTATCTGAGGGATGGAGAGCATATTACAACGGGAGATTTGCCCATACGGATTGATGAACCATCCGTTGTTACCCAAAGACAGTTTCAGCTTGCGCAGACAATTATTGATGGTATGAACATTGTACTGAAAAATGTTATCCCAGGCATGGAAGTAGAGGTTCATAACTTCGGAGAGCAATTGCTGGACAATGGAGATACCGGATATAAAATTGAACTTTTGTCCAAGCGTGGAGAGATTTCCATTCCGCTTAAATATGAATCAGAGGGTATCGTAAAAATTGTTTCTTTCTTAAATGTTCTGATTTGCGTTTATAACAATCCATCTATGTGTCTGGTAATCGATGAATTGGATTCCGGGGTGTTTGAGTATCTTCTCGGAGAATTACTAGCGGTTTTTTCTGACGGAGGAAAGGGACAACTGATTTTTACCTCACACAATCTGAGAGCATTGGAAATGCTTGGAAAGAAGAGTATTCTGTTCTCAACAACAAATCCTTGTAACCGATATATCCGCCTGCAGAATGTACAGACAAATAATAATCTTCGTGACCTGTATTTGCGCAGCCTGACGCTGGGGGGCCAGAAAGAAGAAATGTATGAAGAAACGGATAGTGTGGCGATTGGTCGCGCCTTCCGTCGTGCAGGAAAGGCGGTGGAAGCTCATGTCGAAAGCTAAGAAAGTTATCTTCGTTATTGTGGAAGGCCCGACCGACGAGGATGCGCTTAGTTCTGTGCTAAAACAAATTTTTTCATCTGCAGAAGTTCATTTCCATGTGATTCATGGAGATATTACAACGGAAGATGCGATTACTGCAAATAATGCGAAAAGTTATGTGGCAAAGCGAATTGCAGCGGAGATGAAAAAGTACGCATATTTTAATTTGATGCTTCCGCTTTTTTCCGAGAATGTTATATTAAGTGAAGCTCTGTGGAATGCGTTAGATGAGAAAGGTCAATTTGGATTAACACATATGGCAAATTTGACGGGTGATGATCAGCTTAAACTTAGTCAGACACTAGGAATGGCACTTAGAAATGCTGCCCACAAAAAGAACTTTGATTATTCTAAACGAATGGGATTTGACCTTTTTCAGCAGGTGTAAATGACTATATTGCCCTCACCCCAACACAGTGCTATACTTGAACAACTATAAAAGGAAAGAGGTTATCACGATGCCCAGAACCAAAGGTAGCAAGAACAAACCGAAGGTAGCCAATGACTACGCAACTCAGATTGCGGAGAAGCAGGAAACTATTGCATCTCTGAATACTGAGATCGCATCCATCCAGAAAGCGATTGAGGAGCAGAAGAATACACTGAAAGAGAAGAAGACTGCTCTGAAGAAGGCCGAAAAAGAAGCGGCATCCCTAGAAGCGAAGAAGGCAAAGGCAGATGCTAAGGTTGCAGAAGAAGCAAAGAAAGCAGAAGCCGAGAGTGTGGTTAAGAAATTATTAGCCAGCGGGATGAGCGCGGATGAGATTCTGGAAAAGCTGAAATAAACAAGAACCCAAGAAAAAATAAAATCCGTGTGGACAAACTGAACTCCAGGAGTTCACACGGTAATTTTTGAAGGTTGATGTATAGTTTATAACGGAAATAAAAGAAGAACAAAATTTGAAGAAATGGAGCGTGAGAAAAATGAATTTATCAAAAATACATCATATTGCCATCATCGTGTCTGACTACGAAGCCGCAAAGGATTTCTATGTGAATAAGTTGGGATTCTCTGTCATCAGAGAAAACTACCGATCAGAGCGTAAAGATTGGAAGCTGGATCTGCGTGTCAATGAATACACAGAGCTGGAGATTTTCGCTGAAGAAAATCCTCCAAAGCGTGTGAATCGTCCAGAAGCCTGTGGTCTACGGCACCTTGCTTTTTGCGTAGAGAGCGTGGAGCAGACAGTGAGAGAGTTGAGAGAATTAGGTATAGAATGTGAGCCGATCCGTGTGGATGATTATACCGGCAAGAAGATGACTTTCTTCCATGACCCGGATGGTCTGCCGCTGGAGCTGCATGAGTAAAGGGGTGAATGAAATGATATTTCGTAAAGCAGAAAAAGGGGATTTTTACAAAATAAGATCTCTGTACTGGACTTTGATCGACCAAGAGCAGAACGACCCGTCATTTCCGCATTGGAAGAAAGGTATCCACCCATCGGATGAGATGATACGGGACAGCATTGATAAGGGAGACCTGTATGTGCTGGCAGATAGTGATGAAATCGCAGCGTGTGTTATAGCAAACGATGAAAAGGTCGATGGTTACTCAGATGCACCGTGGCAGATCGATTCGGATGAGGTAATCGTTCTTCATGTTTTGGCGGTTCATCCAGAGTACAGAGGAAAAGGACTGGCACGGAGATTAGTAGAGAATGTGATTGAACTGGAGAGGAAAGCTGGAAAGAAAGCACTGCAGCTTGATGTGATCGAGAACAACACAACTGCCGAAAAGTTGTATCAGAGACTGGGCTTTCAATATGTTCAGACAAAAACTCTCTATTATGATGTGGTAGGTGAGATGGCATTCAAATTGTATGAACTGGTGCTGTGAGCTATGGGAGAAAAGCGAGAGTACAAGAAAAGAAAGCCCGGTGGCGGACGGAAGAAGCTTAAGCCGGAGTACGATGCAGGGAAGAATCTGAAAGAGCAGATGGAAAGTGCTGTGGCACTTTATAATTCTGAGATGTCCTTGCAGGCCATCGGCGATGCCCTGAACTTGAATCCAATCAAGGTACGGAAACTGCTCATCACGGCCGGTGTGTATGAATCTGAAGTGGCGGAAAAAGTAAAAAACACTTTTGTAGAATATCGAGAAACACAGGACTACAAACCCTCCATACTATTGACCGCTCATACCCTTAACCTTTCCAAAGCCTCCGTCACCTCATACCTTCCATATAAAAAAGGCGTGTACGTTCCAAGTACAGCAGAGAAAGAAAAAATCAGTGTCGGAGCAGAGCGGCAGAGGAGATACAGAGCGATGAAGCGGTGGAGGACTGATCCGACAGAAGAAAACTTCTGGTGCGTGGTTCTGGCCTACGCCGGCGTGAGGTTCAAAACCTATTCTGGGCTGCCATTTACTTATGAGGTGCGGAAGGGTAGAAACGGCGAGTACACAAAAGAGCTGTGGATCGACAGACGGGAGAAGAGTAAGAGTCTGGCATGGAGTTCTATAGTTTTGGCACTGGGAAATATTAAAGGGGATGTAGTAGATCGCCCGAAAGCTCTGGGCGATATCCGGGGCGTGACTTACATATACGGAATATTCTATCGGTTTGGTCTGATTGATGTGCCAGAGACGGTCAAGAAGATGATGAAACATCCGAAGAAAAACAATGGAATACAATGAAAAATCCAGTTGCTATGTGCAAAACTCTACGGTAAGATGTGCCGTAACTGAGGAAGTGAATCTCAGTTAGGAAGGACGGTAGCATTATAGGAATTGCAGTTTTGGGTGCGATTCTTTCTGGCATCGTTGGATTTTATATGGCAACTAGTCGATTGCTTTATTCCATGTCGAAAGAAAACGTGATACCTGCGTGGTTTGGAAAGTTGGATAATAAGCATAAAACACCTGCAAATGCAATTTTTGCATTGATGTGCGTATCTTTGCTTGCACCGTTCTTTGGAAGGACGGCACTTGGGTGGCTGGTTGATATGTCCTCGTTAGGTGCTGCAATTGGATACGCCTACACATCAGCAGCTGCATTCAAATATGCAAAACAGGCCAATAATAAAAAGATTATGGCGACCGGACTTGTCGGAACGATAATTGCTATCATTTTTTCAGGACTGCTCTTAGTTCCAATTCGGGGTTTAGACTGTTCACTTGGAAAAGAGTCATATATCTGCTTGGTGGTATGGATTGCTATTGGTGCGTATTTCTACTACAAGTCAAAAAGTCAACATTAACAAAATTCCACAGAATTTTCTTCACGATGATGATTTGTTTCTGATTTTGTGATATACTGGGAGCAGAAACTCCCAATGCTGCTCGAAATTTTGTATACCTCTCCGTGGTGAGCAGTAGGCAACGTTGTTTATTAAAAATGACGGCTGAGATACAAAAATAATTATGTGATAATTGGCAAGAGTATGCGAGATGGAAAACTGGCTGAACTGAGTGGGAAAGAATGTGGACAAAAGTAATCAATACCATATTCTCCTACCGAAAAATGCGAAAAACTAACGGAAAGGAAACGCTTATGGCAATCGAATATGAAGTGCGTATTTTAAATGTGCCAATCAATAAAATGATTGATCACATAGAAAAAATGGGTGCGCATAGAGTTGGAAGTTTTCATCAAAAGAGATTTGTCTATGACTATACTCCAATAGATAAAAAGTTACAGCCAGTAGGTCGGGTACAATGTTGGAACAGAAATGACCAAAGAAAATGGTACGTACTCAAAACTAATTAATTGTATTGTCCTCGTATTCACACGGTGCTATACTTAAATTAAATTTACTACAGAAATGAGGTCATTTACCATGCCCAGAACCAAAGGAAGCAAGAATAAAACGAAAGTCACCGCCGACTTCGCATCCCAGATCGCAGAGAGGCAGGAATCTATTGCTTCCCTGACTTCAGAAATCACTTCTATCACTGCAAACATCGACACTTTGAAAACTGATTTGAAAGAGAAGAAGGCCGCTCTTAAATCTGCCGAGAAAGAGCTGACTTCTTTGGAGCGGAAAAAGTCTATCGCTGATGCCAAGGCTGCTGAAGAAGCAAAGAAGGCCGAAGCTGAGGATGTGCTGAAGAAGCTGCTGGCCAGCGGAATGAGTGCAGATGAAATCCTCGAAAAATTGAAATAAGAAATTTGCCGTGTGGCTATCCCTCCGGGGGACAGTTGCACGGCTTTTTGCGTTTCAGTTTATATAGTTTATAACGGATATAAGGACCATGTGGGCATAAAAATACCGCCTGTGGTGTTGAACCACAGACGGCACATTCATATTACAGCTTGTTCAGGAAGTCCTCCAAAACGCCGTTCCATTTCTCCGGGTACTCATAGAACATCAGATGACCACCCATGACATAGGTGTCGTAACCGGGGAGCTGTGCTTCGACGAAGGGCTTCGCAACATCCTGCCAGTGTTCTGCGATGAACATCAAGCTGGGCATAGTCGCACCAACGTCTTTTGCAGTTTCCAGATAGTTGGAGAACACCGCATCACAGAACAGCTGACGGCAGATCCAGTACGGCGTACGGCCGGAAATATCCAGCAGATACTCCAGTTCATCGGGTTTCATCTCATGCTGGATCATGACACCAGTCGCATACTCGCTGAAGAACCCCCGGCATCCCTGCGAAGATGTCAGCACTTGAGTGGCGACCTGAGACAGCTCTTCTATCGTGCCCTCAGTCCACCACTTCGGGTCAGGGGAGAGCGGCAGCGGAGACATATCAATAGTCACAACACCGCACAGCTTTTCTTTGCCGAACTGCTGCACATAGCTCCAAGTGTCCAGATTGCCAGTGCTCCAGCCAATCAGCACAATGTCTTCCAGCCCCAGAGCATCAATCAGACCAGCTACATCGCGGCCGTGAGTCAGGTAGTCGTTGCCATCCACGGTTTTGGCAGAATAGCCCTGACCGCGAGGATCAATGGCAATGACACGGTACTTAGAGGAAAAATACTCCAGCTGGTTCTTGAAAATCTCACCAGAGAAAGTCAAGCCGGGAATGAAAACCAGCGGCTTGCCTTCGCCTTTTTCCAAGATGTGTAACTCCACACCGGGGGCTACAGTGACATACTTGCTTTCAATGCGATCTTTTGCCATAAAGAAACCCTCCCAATGGATATTTTTAATGGAACTATTGTACCTAAATTGTATATCGGAGAGCGATGAAATGCAATAGGCTGATAAAAATGTGAACTCTAGGAGTTCAAAAAAATACCGCCTGTGAAAATCACAAGCGGCAAGCACTCTCAATATTTGCCCTCTATGAAATCTTCGAGTTTGCTGATGTCCTGCAGGACGAACTGCGAATACCTTTCTTTGTCGCTACCCTGTTTGCAATACTTATTTAGCATAGCACACAGCGAAGAAGCGATATTCCTTGCAGGCCCGGTCAGACAGTTGCTCAGAAATTGAAGTCTCTGTAAGTATGGCGTGGCTTCCTTGTGGGAAGAACAGCCCATGATACGGTCTTTGCATCGTGTGATCTCATCGTATAATTGACGTGTAAGCGTAGTGGTACCTCCCAAATCAATCATTATCCTCTGCCCGGATGTGAAGCAGTTCATCTATTTCATCTTTGCTTGCCGGCCGAACCGCAGGAGCATCATTATGATCTACCGTACCGCAGTCTGGGCAGCGGTCGGGCAGGGCATCTGCTGAGAAGCAGTAATGGCAGGCATCGCAGTAAAAGTAGTTCATGGGGTAGTCACCTCCGTCAAAGTAAGTATATCACCAAACGGGATGATGGTCGATAGATCTTTGCCAAGAGAAGTCTTTGTGCCGGTCGAGACTCGCAGTTCACTGGCAACTGGGTCGATGACCTCGACTGTGCCGGAGATGTCCTCATAGTAGCCGCCGATAAAATAGCGGGCAGAAACCGGCTGGCCTTTCCTGAGACGGTAGAGTGTGTCGGACAGTTTGGCCTTTTCTTCTTCCGACAGTTCAATCCGCTGGACTTTCAGGTGATCCTTGCCCTCGGAAGCAATCTCATCCTCGTAGCCGCGCAAGGCAGCAAACGGGCTGAAAATCTTGGCTCGGTTTTGAATGGTCATCCGTGGTTGGATGGGAGCCGGCCGGGAGAGAGAGCAGGTCTGCGTATTTAGATTGAACAGCTCTGCTTTCCGGTGTGTTCTTGTAATCAGTCATATCAGCCACCCCACAATCTTATAAAGTATCAGAAGCCAAATCAGCACGATGGAAATGGCATAGTACCATTTCTTTGGCTTGCCATCCTGCCACATATTCTCCGCAGCTTTCAAATTCCGTTCCCATACATCGACTGGAATCAGCTTGATGGTAAGAGCAATCAGTGCAGGCAGGAGAATCACATCATCCAGATAACCAAGAACAGGGATAAAGTCTGGAATCAGGTCAATAGGGGAGAGCGCATATCCAACGGTTATACCGGCGAGAATCTTTGCGATGATCGGCGTGTCCTTGTCTTTCAGAGCAAGGAAAACAGCAGGAACGGTTTTCTTTAGAGATTTGGTGCACTCCTTTAGATCCATCACGCCAGCCCCTTAATAAATTTCACAGCACCATCAATCTCATCCGCATTCGGATGTCCTTTGGCGATGCCACCGACCAGCTTGAACGGACCGAAGGTGTCAAAGCCGAGGCAGCCGTAAGAGCCAATGACCGTAGAGCCTTTCTGCTGGATGGCTTCTGTGATTTTCTTTGTATAGCTGTCACGCTTTGCACCATAAGTATAGAGAAGTGCCGTTTTCTTCCCGGCAGGAAGATTCTTCTCCACGAATGCCATCACTCGCTTCTCGAACTGCGAGAAGTAGATGCCGGATGCGAAGATGATGAGATTGTAGGGCGTAAGGTCGGCAGTGTCGGTCTTGGTGACATCAATTAAAGTGGTGTCAGATGTGGTGACAGCATCGATCAGCTTCTTCGTATTGCCGTGATGCTCAGAATAATATACAATTGCAGTTTTCATGTTGTTCTCCCTTCTAGTTGGCCTTGTGGCCGCCGATTTGCTTATTTCGCTCTTTCATGGTGGCACCATCCAGATAGTTCGTGCCTTTCAGCACGGCGTTCTTGCCGAACTTCTTCTTCAGCCCCAGCATGACTTCTTGGAGCTGCTTTTCCTTTTCCAGCTTGGTCGTGTCTGTGAACAGATCAACTTGGAAGATGCCCTCGTCATTGACCACACGGTTGGCCGCAATGGTGATCCGTCGCACGGTCAGCGTCTTATCAGCAATCTGGTCGAACAGGGTGACGGCCGCCTTGATGAGCTGACTTCCGAGGTTGGTCGGATTGTCCAACCTTACACTTCCGTGGGCCCCTTTCGGAACAGTGCGGCCGTAACGGTCGATGTGTACTGGGCCGTGGTAGGTCCCGTTATCGCAGTTCTCCCGGTCGTAGCCAACATCCAGTGCGAGAGAATCCGTGATAAGTCCTTTGTCCGTAAGCTGGAGGACGAGACTATCAGCCATTTCCTGCACGATGATTCTGGCCTTACTATAGTCATACGGACAGGCAAGAACCTGTCCCTCAGAGATGCTGTTGGTGCTGGGGCGATATGCCTTGATTTCTTTCATGCCGCAGGGTTCCAGCCCCCAAGCATGGTCAATCAGTAACTCGGCATCGACACCGAACTCCTTATATAAGATGTCCTGATAGTTCAGGCTGTACCGGGCAAGTTCGCCCATCGTGCGGATACCGTGCTTCTCCAGTTTCTTTACTGTGCCGGGGCCGGTCATCCAGAAATCAGTGAGCGGCTTGTGGTCCCAGAGCAGATATCGGAAAGATTCTTCATCCAATTCAGCAATGCGCACACCATCTGCATCCGGCTTGGCGTGCTTGGCGGTGATGTCCATTGCCAGCTTTGCCAGATACAGATTCGTACCGATCCCGGCGGTGGCCGTGATACCGGTGGTGTACAGCACCTCACGGATCATCGTCTTGGCGAGGTCATGTGCCGACATGTGGTAGTGGGACAGGTACGAAGTGGCATTGATGAACACCTCGTCAATGGAATACACCACAATATCCTCTGGTGCGATGTATTTCAGATAGATACCGTAGATCTGGCGAGATACCTTTTCATAGTACGCCATCCGGGGTGGCGCAATAAGGTAATCGACCGCGATGGATGGGTCAGTGAGAGCAGTCGAGTCATAGGAAGAAGATGCAAAGGTGGGATGCCCATCCTTATACACAACTCTGTGTGTTCTGACAGCCTCTCTCAACCGCTGCGCATTGACTTCCTTGACTTTCTGCACGACCTCAAATAGCCGTGCGCGGCCGGGAATGCCGTATGATTTGAGGGAAGGGGACACAGCCAGACAGATGGTTTTCTCTGTACGGCTTGCATCGGCCACGACCAGATTCGTGGTCAGCGGATCGAGATGCCGTGCGCAGCATTCCGCTGAAGCGTAATAGGACTTCAGGTCGATTGCCAGATACGTTCTCTGCTTTGCCATGCTGTGTCACTCTCCTTCCCGTGTCGGTTCTTATGGCATTACTTACTTGCCGCTTCTAGCTCCTTGATTTTTTCTTTGAGAGAATCGATTTCTTGAGTCTGTCGATGGAAAATCTCACGGTTAACTTGTTCGTTCTTGTTATAGCCCAACGCCAGAACCACCAGAGCCAAACGTAGGTCCTCGTCAGGAATAATCCTGCACCTTTTTGGCGTTTGAAGTCGCCGCGCTCCAGAACAGTGATGTTGAGGGCATCGGCAAGCTCAAACGGGTCACTACTGCGATAACGCCGGATCAAACGGCGCGGCAGGGTAGAGGCTTGTTTACTGATCATTGTTGCGGTTCACTCCCTGTGTATAGAATGAGACGGCTTAAGAATCGGAGTTTTTACCGGAGATACCTCTGTACTTCTTCGGGACGAACTTCCGATTCTTTTCTTTTGCAATCCAGTAAGCCTCTTGGATGGCCTTCATCATGGCGTCCATATCTTCCTCGGCCAGTTCGCCGCCAGCATAAAGGCCGGACACCTCTTTGATAAGACGCTCTGCCTGTGTATTGCCGCGAGAACCGTATTTCTCGGTGGCCTTGATGACAAAGTCTGCATTGTCGTCTTTGAGAGTGGCAACGTCTACATTAAGGGCTTCAGCAAGCAGCTGGTAATTCTCCTGTTGCTTAGGAAGACGCTCTCCGCTTTCGTAATTCTGAATCGTGCGTAGTGCAATGCCGGTCATTTCGGCAAGCTGACGCTGTGAGTATTTGGCAGCTAGGCGTGCTGCACGGACTTTCTCTCCGAATTTCATTCTAAGACCTCCATCGGTTGGTGCGATATTCTCTCATGTTGCGCTTGACATGACGCAAGTTGAATCGTATAATGTGTTTGTAAGCGCAACTTGCATCTTTATATTAGCGCAAAGGACGCAACTTGTCAAGAGCGGAATATTATGAAAAACGAAAGAAAGTTGTAGATGGGAGGATAGCTATGGATTATGGAATTTACACGACCCAAGGGAAGAAGATTCTCTTGGGAAATCGGGCAACAGTAAATGGTCGTGATGCAATCGCGTATGTCAAAAATGGACAGCTACAGTCCTATGCTTATATGGATGACTTCGCATCACAATTCTATTCTGGACCGCGAATGGAGTTTGAAGACCCGGATGAGAAGAAACGCAACTGATCCCTTTGTACGAGCTTGACTCACCGCAGGACGTGTGAGCCAGCAAAACTATATCCACTACTACTTGTAGGTGCTGCTCGAATAAACGTAGTAAGCCGAGGTAGACATTCAGATAACCCTTAGTTGGGGCTGTCTGAAGTCTGCCTCGGCTTTTTTGTTAATCAGTAATTATATTTTGTAACAATGGTTCCACCAGTTTCCGGATTATAGTGCGTGGTATATAGTTTTAATCCTTTGTTAATCCAATGATGGACAGTGAATCCAAAAATACTATCCCCGTGGCGCGGCATAGGAAATACCTCGGAATTCTGCAGAAGATTGAAGAACTCAAGGCCATATTTTGTAAATCTGACATTTCCTACATTGACTCTCTTGATTTTATCGGAAAAGTTATGATCGCCTTCAATAAAGACTTGAAAAGAGCCGTAGGATAGATTTGCATCTCCCTCAATAACAAACCCAGACTCGTAATTGCATTCAATTAAAGCATCGAACTGTAGGAGGGCCAGGTTATTAGTAGTAACGTCCAATGTGGGGTAGGCGGATGGAAACTCTCGAATAAAAACAATGGGGTAGATATCACCACCACAATCGAGACCGACAAAGCAGAGCCGTCTGAGATTATCAAAGGCCAAAAGCTCTGTGTCGGACATGAGATAGATTGTCATGAGTAGCCTTCGTGATATCGAACCCGGATTATTTAACTCGCAGGCACAGATTTCAGACCACAGTTTGAATTTGAATTCCGAATAAATCTTTCGAGAATAATCAAGAAAGTCAATGAGCCACTCCATTGATACGTCTTCAGGACGAGCACTTTCATGAATATGTCGAAGTGCCTCGGCGATGATATGAAGTGACTTTTTATATCGTGTTTTCATGTTTTTTAGTTGCACTATGAAGTTAACGCGTTGTGTGAGTTCGGGAAAGGTATTAGCAACATAATCATCAAAAGCATTATCAAGGTGGTTTACATTGGAGGCATCGCTATCTTCTAATTCCATAAAGGCTTTAACGAAAACAATAAGTGCCTTTTTTTGTGTTTCTGTAAGCTGAGACATAGCCGACAAATCCCCCGGAAGAGTAATGTAATTCCAGACGTCGACTAACGGATGAGATATGGTGGAACCAGGTAAATTGTAATTACCCAACGAAAGAAGAAATGCTTTTGCAAGAAATAGAGAGGGAGAAACAGAAAAAGCGATAGAGTCGATACAGTCAATGAGAATATCTTTTGGGCAACTAAGTTCATAAACCAAAAGGCTCCAAATGGCATTGACGGCTCTAATAGGATCAGTTAGATGTAATAACTTGATGCGCCGATCAAGTTCACTCAGTTCTGTATCAAGAAGTTTTTTAGTTATCGTAACAGGAAGGCGCTCTTTGCTGTTGAAGATTTTGCTGATGACGGCTTTATCGGGAACCATTTCAGAGTTGACTTCTCCGAAAATTAGGATGCTATAGACGCTAGTTTGATTCCTTGTAGTGTTTCCTTTAATGACAACGCGGTAGAAACGGCCAATATCAAAATGCTCCATATATACTCCTTTCCGCATCTTTTACAAAATCACAGATAGTGCTAGTGGGCTTGTGTATGTAGTAGAGTAATCAACACTTCATTTGGTTTAGTCAACACTTTTGAAGTACAACTCAACGACAATGTAAGAATCTAAAGATACAATTTAAGAAGAAAATTTAGGAGACCATAAAAACAAATCCTCTCAGTCATTATCTGAAATTGTCAAGTAACGGTCTGCAAAAGAGCCGTATATATCACCCTCGTCGTAAACGTATCGTTTTGCACTCGTCGACTCACCCTTAAGCAATAATAATGCCTTTATAATGTCAAAACGGTTCATTTTAGGAGAAACACAGGAAAGGATGTTTTGTTCATCAATAGGATAGTAGGCGTCATTTCTGTCATGAGTAAGAAGATACTCAAATTCTTGATAAAACTTAGCTACGACAGACTTTTCATTGCGTAGTTTATTTAGTGCTGACTCGGAAACGTAAAAAGTGGATGAAATATCGGCTAAAAGTCCAGGAATGTAAATCTCCTTGGATTTTGGAACTTTGCGAGAAAACATGACAAAATTTTCGACAAGCGGCGGTTGAGGACTTTGAATAGACGATGTAATCATAACCCCACGACGAAAATAAAGCTCTCGTCTGAGAAGAACTTGTCTGGCAAAGTAGAAATAGCATACATTGCCTTGATCGTTTGTTAGCTGAATAAAGACATTGTCATGCACTGTATCGTGGATAGGAACACCACGGAGGACAGTTGAATCAGGCAGAGAATCTGTGCCGGTCATTGAGCGATAGACGTATTCAAGCACAGCGGAGGCTTTTTTCTTCTCATTTTTCATTTCAAGCTCGAAAGAGAGTAGGCGATTGCTAGTGGGATTTGGACTATAGAAATATCCATAAAAATGTCCGAGATAAAGCGGATCATCGAGGTGTTTAAATTTGCTGGTATTAGACGGGATGTTTACCTCAGGATCAGGGGTTTCAGGAGGTGAAAGTATGTAGGATGTATCGAGATTCAAAAAACGACAAATTGCAATCAAGGTACAAATGTCAATGGCATCGGTATTTGTATTTAGAAGTTTTTTGACGGTGTTGTAATTAACATCAAATGTGAAGTCTGAATTATTGATGGCTTCAGTAAGGGGGTTCATTTTGAACCCAGCAGCATCGATAGCTTTATTTAAACGGGCTTTAATGGCGGCTATCTGAGCTTGCTGCTCTGGCTTCTTTTGAGATTTCATAGTTACACCTCCTTGAAATGATTATACCAAAAAATTCATGACATGAAAATAATATCTATTGAAATGATACAGAAAATTTCATTGTGTGAAAATTAAATGACCATGATATGCAAATATTATGTCCTCACTGTGAAGGGTAACAAGACCTCGCAGTTAGAGGAAAGCAATACGGATTAAAGCTATAATTCAAGAGGAAGTGATGAGAAGCGATTTTGATGTAACACACAGAAGTATATAAAAAATAGAATACATAGCCCAGTGCGCAATAGGCAAAGGATTCTCATACAGTCGATGAATTTTACGGTTTGCATGACCGCTGAATTCACCATGACTGTAACGAGTACCCTCTGACTTGTTGCGCCTTTTTCTTTTTGCAGCCATTCTCCGGGTTCTCATGAGACCAGAAACGACTACCTCATAGGTGGTCCTCCTTGTCAGAGTTTTCTTTGCCTGTCCGCACGAGCGGAAAGGACACAAAAATGAAGGAAACAAAGAACATTGGAGCAGAGAACAAGGGGAAAAAGCGTGATTACAGCGCATTCAAGAATATGTACCGTAAAATTCCGCAGGATCTTCGGGATATTATCGTCTACTACATCGACGATCAGCCACTTGTCATCCATGAGGGTGTGAATGAAGTCACAGGGGAAGTCGTGACGGCAGAGTTTATCCGGCAGTGGCACATGGATCGTGACCGGGAGGTCTACAACAACAATAAGCATTTGAAACCGCCTGCAGATGAACACAAGAAGCAGCAGATCCGTGAGTGGGAGGAAGCCCATCCTGGCGAAAAGTGCCCGGATTCCTACAACCTGTCCTTGGACGCTTCATTCTCAGAGGACGATGGCAGTGAAGATAAGTCCAGCCTCTTATATGAATGTGCAATTTCTATGGGCACGGATGAGGATGAATCTGATTACATTGTCCGGCTGCATGAACTCCGAGATGAACTCCCGGAATCCCAACTTCATACATACCACCAAGTCGTAGAACAGGAAAAATCCAATGTTGAAGCGGCCGCAGAGGATGATGTGTCAGAAGCGGCTGTACGGAAACGCCGCAAGAAGATCGAAGAAAAAATCGCTTCGGATAAAATTTTGAAAAAACTTTGGAGAGGGGGTTCGATTTAAGGCTTCTTTCATCGCCTGTGACTTAGAAGGGCAGAAAGCCACCGGGAAAACAAAAACGGTGTGACCAAAAAGTCGGGATCGGCTTTCTGTACTTCAATCTTTATGAAGGAGGCGAGGAGCATGAAGCACCGCATCGAAGTTCGTGTCAAAAACAAAGAAAAAGTGCTGGACGGACGGGTGATGAAGCTGCCTGCAAGACTGGTCCACTGGTTTTTGGTGACGGAATGAAAGTTCTGGTCATCACGCCGGGAGACACTGTAGGTCATGTTGATATTTACCCGGAGGCAGTGGGAAAGGCGGCCACAAAATGAAGAAGATTTTTGTTTGTTCGCCGTATCACCCGGTATCCGAAAGTGAAGCCGGAAAAAAGGCTGAACTGGAAGAAAACATCTACCGGGCAAAGATGGCTTGCCGGCTTATATCCGCCTGTGGCCTGATGCCCATGGCACCACATCTCTACTTTACGGCCATCCTTGATGATGACCAAAAGGAAGAACGGGAGCGTGGCATTCAGATGGGGCTTGCTTGGTTGGAGGAAGCTACGGAGGTGTGGGTGTTCGGGGACCGAATCACAAAAGGCATGGCTCTTGAAATCGAAAGGGCCAAGGAGTTGTCGAAGCCGGTTCGTAATATGCCGGAACCCACAAAGCTGCTCGGTATGCTGATTAAGACCATTGCTGAGAAGTATGGCCTGAATGACTGCAAGAATGAAGCGCAGCCTGATGCTGCAGAGAGTGAGGATAACAATGGATAAGAAGTATGAAAACGGTATGTCTTTGGAACAGCTGATCAGCGAGATGCTGAAGGATGCTAAGGTCGTCAAGATTCCCATTCAGCCGAAGCAGGAAGCCGGACAGGAAGCTCAGAAGTCGGACAAGTCTCTGGCGGCACATCCGGCTGATGCCCCGGCCATTTCGCTCAACATCGAAAATCTGCACATCCACATGGATGAGCGCATGACTTCCTATAACTACGGCATCGGTCAGGAATCTGCCGAAGATGATTCGGAAGAGGACATCGATGTGGACGAGATGGTGGAACACATCCACAAGGAAACCGGTCTGGGTGAGAAGATTATTCTCGCCGTGCTGGCTGCCCAGGTTGAGTACCTCGATTCCATCTGGGGCGAGGATGATTCTGATGATGAGGAGGAGGCATGATGGATGAGATGAATGTTCTGAATGCTCCGAAGAAGGTCGTGGATGGGCTGACCGAGGTATTTGAGGGCCTTGCCCAGATGTTCGAGGGTGTATCTGACCAACTTGAACTGCTGGGGGCGGATGCCGCATCGGAGGACAAGCCTCTGATTCCGGCCGTAGATCAGGAAGCTCCTGCCGTGTCTGAGAAGAAAGGTGCAGCAGCACCGCATCCCCGTAAGAAGCCGATCAAGAAGAACCGAAAGGTTGAGGAGGCTTCAGACAAGCTGGAGGAACCTGTCACTGACAGTGAAGCTGCCGCAGACACTCAGCCTGATGCAGAGGGCATTGAGGGGGAAGCGGAAGATGCCGCAGAAGAAAACTTCCCGGCGGATGATGCTGATGCCCTTCCGTGGGGCGAAGATACCGGTCAGAAAGACGAACTTCCTGATAATCCGCAGCCGACGAAGCAGGATGTAGCTTCCAAGGAAAAGCCTGTGGTGACGATCACCAAGGATGATATCACCAAGGTCATTGTCACTAAGATCAAAAAGAAGCGTGACAACAACGAGAAGATTGGTCAGCTTCTGAAAACCTATGGCGTTGCCCAGCTGTCTGACCTGCCAGTGGAAAAGTATGAAGCGTTTCTGGCTGATGTCTCTCAGATTTGATGGGAGGTAGCCATGCCAGAAGTACACGCGATCTTGTCTGCTTCCAGCTCGAAACGGTGGCTGAATTGTACACCATCGGCTAGGCTGGAGCAGAACTTTCCGAATGAATCCTCGGTGTATGCCGAGGAGGGTACGGCGGCCCCCGCACTTGGCGAGTACAAACTGCGGAAGTATCTGCATGAGAGGGTTCGGCGTCCGAACTCAGAGTATGAGGATGAGGAAATGGAAGCCAATACCGATATCTATGCAGAGTTCATCATTTCCACAGTGGAACGCATCAAGGAAACCTGTCCGAATCCGCTGGTTATGGTAGAGGAGAGGCTGGATTACAGCTATCTGGTTCCATCCGGTTTTGGCACCGGTGACTGCGTGATCATTGCAGACGGAACGCTCTACGTTATGGACTACAAAAATGGCAAGGGCGTGTTCGTCAGTTGTGACCACAATCCGCAAATGATGCTATATGCGCTGGGTGCTTATCACACCTATGGGTATCTGTACGACATCAAAAAGGTGTCCATGACCATTATCCAGCCGCGACTGGAAAATATCTCGACGTTTGAATGCAGTGTGGAAGACCTGCTGAACTGGGCGGAAACCTATGTCAGACCGAGGGCAAAGCTCGCCTTTGAAGGAAAGGGTGAGCAAGTTCTCGGCGACTGGTGCCGGTTTTGCAGAGCAAGGACTTCCTGCAAAGCCTGCGCCGAGGAAGCTCTGGCACTGGTCAAGGAAGAATTTCTGGATCTGGATGAGGGCGTTCTTAGCGATGAAGCGGAGGAAACCGATGCCACAGCAGCTTACAATCCAGACACATCCGCACCGACCTTCAAGTCCCCGGCGCTCCTTTCCAAGACAGAAATCGAAAAGATGCTCCCGACCCTGAACCGCATTGAATCATGGATCGAAGCCATCTTTGCCTATGTCAGTTCCGAAGCCATTAACCACGGAGTAGCTTGGGACGGCTATAAGGTGGTCGAGGGCAGGAGCAAGAGGCAGTTCCTTGATACGAAGTCAGTGGTGGATGCGGCAGAGAAGGCCGGATACACCGATATCTACAAGACCGAACTGATCTCCCTGACAGAATTTGAAAAGCTCATGGGGAAGAAAAAGTTCAAAGAGATTCTGGGCGAGTATGTGGTCAAGCCGCCGGGTAAGTTGGCTCTTGTGCCCAATTCCGACCCCAGAGAGGCAGTTGATCTGGAAACTGCCGAGGATGAGTTCACACCTCTCGACTGAGGCTGGACATAGAAAACCCGTATTACACAACAGTATGCCGCTGTCCGATAAAGGTGCGGCATAACAACACAATTGGGAGGATTTTTATTATGGCTAAGAAAATTACCAGTGCAACCAAGCTCGTTATCCCGTGCCGCATCTCTTTTGCCAACATCTTCGAGCCGAAGAGCATCAATGGCAGCGAGGCGAAGTATTCCGTTTCGTGCCTGATCCCGAAAGACGATAAGAAGACCCTGCTGGCTATTCATAAGGCAATCGAAGCGGCCAAGGAGGATGGCAAGATTCGTAAGTGGGGCGGCAAGCTCCCACCGAACCTGAAACTTCCGCTGCGTGACGGTGACATCGACCGTCCGGACGATGAGAACTATCAGAACCACTTCTTCCTGAACGCCACCAGTAAGGATGCACCGCAGGTCGTTGACCGCCATGTCCAGCCGATCTTGGACCCGATGATGGTCTACTCTGGCTGCTTCTGCAATGTCAGCGTTAACCTCTATCCGTTCAACGCCAACGGCAACCGTGGCGTTGCGGTAGGTCTGGGCAATATCCAGTTCGTCAAGGACGGTGACCGTCTGTCTGGCCGTGCATCTGCGGATGCCGACTTCGATGCACTGGAAGATGATGAGGATGTCCTAGGCGGCGATGCCGGCGAGGAACTGCCGGATTATCTGAAGTAAGACCCGGTGTTTCATAGACACAGTTAGATGAGCATGCCGGGAGATGCAGAGGTGTCTCCCGGCTTTTTACATAGATACGAGGTGAGATTTTTGAAAGAGACACTAATCGATATTGAGACCTACTGTGAGGCAGACATCAAGAAATGCGGACTGTACCGTTATACCTCCGACCCCAGTTTCGAGATTCTCCTGATTGCCTGGGCAACAGATGAGGGCAGCGGCTTTGGCGAAACAAGGCTGGCAGACCTTGCATCTGGAGAGTCGTTTCCGCAGGAACTTCTGGACGATTTCAAGGATAGCAACGTGACCCTGATCGCTCATAACGCGGCTTTCGAGCGTGTGAGTTTTTCCCGGTATCTCCAGCAGCACTATCCCGGACAGTATCTGAAACCCGGCACATTCCTGTCGCCGGACAAGTGGATCTGCACGATGGTCATGGCGGCATCGCTGACCCTGCCGATGGCTTTGAAAGATGTCGGCGAGGTGTTGAGAACCACGCAGCAAAAGGATGAAGAAGGCAAACAGCTCATCAAATTGTTTTCGATGCCTTGCAGACCGACCAAGAAAAACGGCGGCCGCACACGCAATCTTCCGCATCATCTGCCGGAGGAGTGGGCGAAGTTCAAGTACTACTGCATCCAGGATGTCAACACAGAAGTTGATATCTACAAACGGCTGAAACGCTTCCCGATGCCTGACCGGGAGTGGCATCACTACCGGGTAAATGAACGCATCAACGACCGTGGCGTGAAGATCGACACAGAGCTGGTGCAGCAGGCTATTACCTGCGACCTGCTCTTGTCGGATGCCATGAGCAAGAAAGCTTACGAACTGACCGGGCTGGAGAATCCGAACTCGGTGTCCCAGCTTAAGACTTGGTTGGACGAGCGTGGTATCTCGATGGACACTCTGGGTAAGAAGAATGTCACAGAGATGATCGGCGAGCTGGACAAGAACGGGATAGATGAAGAAGCGATGGATATGCTGAAGCTCCGGCTCCAGATGGCGAAAAGCTCCGTCAAGAAGTATCAGGCAGCGGAACGCTGTGTGTGTCCTGATGGCAGAGCCAGAGGACTGTTTCAGTTCTATGGTGCCAGCCGCACCGGACGGTACGCCGGCCGGAATATTCAGTTGCAGAATCTGCCGCAGAACCATATTTCCACACTGGATCAGGCGCGAGAGCTGGTGAAAATGGGCTGCTTTGACATGCTGGAGAGCATCTACGGAAATACGCCGGATGTCCTGTCCCAGCTCATCCGCACCATGCTGATTCCGAAAGATGGATGCGAGTTCATCGTGGCAGACTTTTCCGCTATTGAAGCCCGCGTGCTGGCATGGGAGGCAGAGGAACAGTGGGTGCTGGACGCATTCCAGAACGGCGAGGACCTCTACTGCGCGACCGCTTCCCAGATGTTCCATGTGCCTGTCGTCAAGCACGGTGTCAATGGTGATCTTCGCCAGAAAGGGAAGATTGCAACTTTGGCTTGTGGATATGGTGGCTCCTCCGGAGCACTCATCAGCATGGGTGCTCTGCAGATGGGACTGCATGAGGAAGAGTTGCCGGAGATCATTGATTCCTAGCGGGAGGCCAACCCGAAGATTGTCCAGTACTGGTGGGATGTAGAGAAAGCTGCGATGAAGGCTTTCAAGACCGGGGAACGGCAGGAGATTGGCAAGATCGCCTTTGAGTTCTACTCCGGCACTCTCTGGATGGTGCTTCCGTCTGGCAGACGGCTTGCCTATCTGAAACCGAGAGAACAGCCGAATCGCTTCGGTCGTATGAGCCTGACCTACGAGGGTGTGGGACAGAACCACAAATGGAGCAGACAGGAAACCTACTCTGGTCGGCTGGTCGAGAACGCAACGCAGGCAATTGCCCGTGACATTCTGGCAGAGGCAATGGCTCGAATCGAAGCAAAAGGACTGCACATTGTGGCGCATGTCCACGATGAAGTCATCATTGAAGCTCCTAAAGACCAATACACAGTTGATGAGATTTGCAAACTGATGTCGAAGAACCCGGACTGGTGCGGTGGTCTGCCGCTGACGGCGGCCGGGTACAAGGGCAACTACTACTTCAAGGATTAAAGGGGAAGAAAACAATATGCCGCATGTATTGAAAATGAAGGACGGAAAACTCCTCACCCCATTTGGCATCCGCGACCTGTTGGATGCAGTTGAAGACTATGCCGGAGAGGAGCTTCGCCGGGAGATCGAAAGCTATATCGATACCAATGCGGAGGACATTGACGACTACGAAAAGGAGTATGACCGCATGGAGCAGGACAATGAACGCCTTGCCGACCATCAGCGATCGGTCCTCTGCAATATCCGGGATGAGGTGGATGCGCTGGACACACTCCTGCAGGACACCCGGCTGAACCGTCGGCGTATGCAGGGAGCTGTCCGGATCATCCAGCAGATGATCAACCGGGAACTGTAAATACGGTGCCCTTACCATAAGGACACGGGCGCATAAACAGGCGTATAAATATGCGCCGCAAAAAGAAAGGAAAAATTGCTATGAAAACAGGTAGAAATTTGCAGGAAGTCCTGATTGAGCTGAACCGTCAGAACAAGGCGAAGCAGGATTTCATCAGTCCGGCGCAGGGAATGCGCCTCCGGGAAGATGGACACACCTTCGAGATCAACCATCTTACCACCAGTCAGCAGGAAGTCTTTGGAACGACCTCGCTGTTCCATCGTCAGGTGGCTTCGGCACTGGGTATCCCGGCAAAATACTACGATTTGATGCAAAGCCAGAAGCCGGAACTGCTGGCTGAGAACGTGAACGCATGGTTTGCGGACAAGCCCAGTTCTTACATGGTCCGCTCGATGGACTACGGCAGTGGTCAGGTAGCCCGTGCGCTGCTGTCGGAACGGTATCGCCGTATCGACAACATGGAGATTGCCACATCGGTTCTGCCGCTGTTCGCCGGGAATGACCAGTACGAGGTCATGTCCTGCGAGGTGACGGAAAATCGACTGTACCTCAAGGTGGTCAACCACCGTCTGGAGATGGAAGTCCGCAAGGGTGACATCGTGCAGGCCGGCGTGATGATCTCCAATTCCGAAGTGGGGCTGGGTGCTGTGTCCATTCAGCCGCTGGTGTACCGACTCGTTTGCACCAACGGTATGGTGGTCAATGACATGGGGGAGCGCAGACATCATGTCGGCCGGCAGGCAAAAGCGGTCGAGGACAGCTTTGATCTGTACTCGGATGAAACGATGGAGGCAGAGGACAAGGCGTTCCTCTTGAAACTCCGCGATACCACGATGGCGGCCATCGACGAAGCCCGTTTCTCTCAGGTGGTTGGCCGCCTGCAGGAATCTATGGCTGTACCCATTACCGGCAAGGTGCAGGACGTGGTGCAGCTGACTGCCCAGAGTTATGGCATCAACGCCGATGAGCAGGAGGGCATCCTCAAGTACCTCATTGAAGGCGGCGACCTGTCCCTTTACGATTTGTCCAATGCGGTGACTCGTACTTCGCAGGATGTCGTTTCCTATGACCGGGCCACTACGCTGGAGGGCATCGGCTGGCAGGTCGCCACAATGGAGCCTGCGCAGTGGAAACAGATCAATCAGTAATGGGGAGGTAATCATCATGAAAAAAGAAGAACAGGTTATTCATTGGGTCGATCATAAAGAAGAAAAGGTGCAGGAACGCCGCCATAATCACAGCCATTCCGATCCGACTGCAAATGAGGCTATCGGGAATGTGATGAGAGAAGAACGCCGAAAAGAGAAGCTGTTAAAAGAACAGCTTCCCCAGAAACAGCAAGCATTTGATCGAATCTTTGAAGCTGGAAACCGCCCATTGCTGAAAGATGTTCTTGCATGGTTTGACAATGGAACGATCCTCCACATCGGGTCCAAATCGGCCTTCTATTTCATCGGTACGGTTAAGGAACTCAAAAAGGATATGGCTTTTGTTGAAAGCAATATGCAGACAAGCCAGAACAAAGAGGAAGAACCGACACGAAAAGCGGTTCCTGTACTTAAGCGTAAGGTCATTATGGTGTATTCCAAATTTGATCCTTCCGAGGGCATGATTATCAAGACGGAGGGATCGGAGAGCGGCGATTTCTGGTTCGGAGCGGAGTATCACGAGGCAAAGAAAAAGTATCTCACGGCCCACAAAAAGAAAGAGGCATCCGTATGAGGGAAAGTGAAGTTGAGAAACAGTTTGTGAATGCGGTGAGAGCGGCAGGAGGACAGGTTCTTAAATTCACCAGCCAGACCATGAACGGTGTACCGGATCGCCTGGTTCTGCTGCTCGGCGGCAAGTGTGCCTTTGTGGAACTGAAAGCTCCCGGCAAGCAGATGCGCATCCTCCAGAGAAAGCGCAGACAGCAACTGGAAGCACTAGGCTTTCCTGTGTTCTGTGTTGACCGTTTGGAGCAGATTCAGCCTGTGGTGGATGCACTCCTGCACTGGACGCCCGGTGAGCCTATCCCACAGGGGATCGGAGCGAAGATCCCGGAGATGCCGGAGGTGAATCTGCCGGAGAAGGGAGACGGTGTATGAAGTTTGTTCCACATGAGTATCAAAGATACTGCACAGAGTATATCAAGACACATCCTGTTGCTGCCCTTTTTCTGGATATGGGATTGGGCAAAACAGTAATCACCCTTTCCGCAATCGAAGACCTCATGCTGAACACATTCGAGGTCAACAAGGTTCTCATCATAGCACCGCTTCGTGTTGCTCGTGACACATGGACGGCAGAGATTGAGAAGTGGGATCACCTAAAATATTTAGACATTTCTGTGATCGTTGGGGATGCCAAGACCCGGATTGCAGCAGTCCACCACCCGGCACTGATCTATATCATCAACCGGGAAAATATCAAGTGGTTGGTGGAATATTACGAGAAAAACGGAATGCGGTGGGATTTCAGTATGGTCGTGATCGATGAACTGTCATCTTTTAAGAACCATCAGTCCCTGCGTTTTCGGTCTTTGCGGAAAGTCCGGCCTTTCGTGAAGCGGTGGGTCGGACTGACCGGCACACCCTCGTCCAATGGCCTTATGGATCTTTGGGCAGAGATAGGAATTCTGGATGGTGGGGAACGGCTCGGCAAGTTCATCGGCCGATACCGGGAAGCCTACTTTAAGGCAGGTTCCCTGAATCCGGCGACAGGTGTTGTGTTCCAGTATGTTCCCAGAGAGGGAGCCGAGGAGATGATCTATCAGAGAATTTCGGATATCACGATTTCCATGAAAGCTCTGGACTACTTAAATATGCCGGACTGTGTGCCAACCCGTTATGAGGTGGAGATGAACGCTGATGAGCGGAAACTCTATGATATGCTCAAGCACGACTTACTTATTCCATTGAAAGATGGCGACATAGACGCCGCCAATGCTGCATCGCTGACAGGAAAACTGTTGCAAATGAGTAATGGTGCTGTCTACGATGAGAACGGAAAAGCACGAATCATCCACGACCACAAGCTCGAAGTTCTCGAAGACTTGATCGAAGCTGCCAACGGACAGCCCGTACTGGTTCAGGCATGACCGGGAGAGAATCATCAATCATCTGTCGAAGCTGAAAATCAAAGTCAGGGACATCAAGAGCAGCACTGACATCAGGGACTGGAATGCTGGGAATATCCCTGTTGCCCTGATCCACCCGGCATCGGCAGGACATGGTCTGAATATCCAGCAGGGTGGACACATCCTGATCTGGTTCGGGCTGACATGGTCTTTGGAGTTATACCAGCAGACTAACGCTCGCCTGTGGCGGCAAGGTCAGACCGATGTGGTCACTATTCACCACATCATCACGAAGAATACAGTGGACGAGGATGTCATGACTGCATTGGAGCAGAAAGACATGACACAGGAAAAGCTGATCTCAGCGGTCAAAGCGCAGCTGGGAGCATGATTTCCACGCGGTGTAGGGCAGTAACGTCCTGCACCGCTTCTTTTTTTGAAAAATTCTCCATTTATTTTGGGGAGGGGGTTCGATTTCTCCACTTTTTCATCGCCTGTGATTTAGAAGCAGACGAAAGGAGAAAGTGAAGATGACGGCACAGGATATCCGGAAAGAACAGGAACAGGTGCTTGCTCATGCTGCCGAAAGGCCGTCTGAGCTGTTTGGATTGCTAGATTACATTTTTGAACATACAAATGAGAATTCGGGTGAAGCCGAAGCCAAGATTCTGGATGAAATAAAACGCTGGCTGCGTGATATGGGTAAGACGATTGCAGGGAAAAAAGTGCAGTTACAGAAGCTGAAAGAACAGCTTCTGTCTGCGCCGACTCTGACACCAGTAGAAGCCTACTATGCTATGAATTCTGGAGGCTCTGGGGAAGGGGAACGAGTTCAAAGCAGCCATATCTCGGACCCGACTGCAAAGGCGGCAATTGGAGCACTGGACTACATTATCCGAACATGGCGGGATGATTATAAGAAATTGCTGAAGAAATATGGAACTCTGGCAAGTGATATACATCTGTTGGAAATGGCGGCAGATTATGTAGGCGGAGAACAGGGGATGATTGTACGGCAGATCTATGTAGCTGGAGTTTTCTGGAAAGATGCAGTGGGGTTAAATGGGGAGCCACTGTCGTGGCAGGTTGTCCGAAAGATGGAGCGGCAAGCGCAGGCAGAAATGGCTGAGTTTATTTTGAAGTACTGGAAAACACAGAAGGAAGAACACGAGGAGGACATGCAGGATGGCACGGAGAAAGTTATTTGATAGACCGGTGGATAAGGAAATGGTGGAACGAGCAAAACAGGTCTGCAAGGAATACACAAAGGCGAAGAAAGAACTACCAGTATTGGAGCAGGATTTTGCACGACTGGCGAAGAAGCGGACAATGGAAAAGAACAAGGTGATGCGGCAGTTGTATCTGGAAAGGGAGCAGGAACTTCAGAGAGAAATCAATCGAGCCAGGGAAACGATACAACTCTTTACAGCTGGAAAAGAGTTCCTTGAGGGAAAACCCAGAGAGGTTATTTTACAGAGATTTCTCGTTGGCAGAGGTTGGGAGAAAATAGAAACCTGCGAAGGCAGTGAGGTGAAAATGTCCAATGGCTGCGTGGATCATTATCTCAAAGTCGGCTATCAGATGATGGGGTATGGAATCCAGCGGTATCTTGCAATACAGAACAAGATGATGGGAGAGTGAACTTCAGGAGTTCACTCTCCTTTTTTGAGTTTGGATAAAACTTTTCAATTTTTTGCCCCATAAATGGAGAAAAGCCGTTTAATTGGAGAAATCGGCTTATATTGGAGAAAAATCGCATTGCATCGTATGTAGACCCGTGCTATAATATAAACTGTCAAAAGCTAAAGAGAAGCAAACGAACAGCCGATAGGTCAAAAGCCTGTCGGCTTTTTTCATGCCCTCTTTAGCTTTTTTATTATGCATCAAGGAGGTGGAACCCGTATGGGGCGCAAGAAGAAAAATGCAAGACACAGCGCACATGGTCGCAGGATTCATGTCAACAAGTACATCAATCAGCGCGGAAAAACAAAGAAGTGCCGCAAGTCGGCAGTATCCTGGCAGCCGGCACCGAAAGAAACTCCGTTTAATGAAATGCCGACCTACCAATGGCCGACTACGAGAATCCCCAAACAGTATGAAGTCTGGTTTGCCGAGCTGGGCGATCACTCCGGTACTTCGGTGCAGAGCGGTACACGCCCGGTGCTGGTCATAAGCAACGATGTTGCGAATCGGAATTCCCCAGTCATCACGGTGATTCCGATGAGTTCTAAGTTGAAGAAGCTGGAACTTCCGGCACACATCGTGTTGACCGAAGATGATTGTGAGATGCTCCGAGATGAGCATCTGGAGGACTCCATCCTGTTGGTGGAACAGATCACGACCATCGACAAGGTGGTCCTTTTTAATCGGCTCTGTCAGGTGACTTCCGATCAGAAGAAGAACGAGATCGAAGCTGCTGTCACAAAGCAGTTTGCGATGCGAGCTTCTGCGAGAAAGGAGGTCTGACCGCTATGGTGGACTTCAAGAACATCCCGGCGGAGTTGAAGTCCTCCTGTCAGTTCTGCGTCTGGAAATTTGAAAAACGCAATGGTCAGAAGACTAAGATGCCGTATAATCCGGCAACAGGGGAACGGGCCAGAATCAATGACCTGCGTACCTTTGCGGATTTCAAGACCACGCTTGTTACCTATGCGATGGGTGGATATGACGGTATCGGCATTGCGGTCGGAAACGGCATCGGAGCTTTCGATATCGACCACTGTATCCGTGAGGACGGTACGCTGAACGATACGGCGGACACTGTACTTTCCATCTTCTCCGCTGCCTATGTGGAGAGGTCGCCATCTGGTAAAGGACTTCGTGGATTTTTCCATGTGCCGGAGGACTATGTTTACGACAAGACGGTCTATTACATCAATAACCGCAGCAAAGGTCTGGAAGTGTACATGCCCGGTGCGACAAACCGCTTCGTCACCGTAACGGGAGATGTTTACCGCGCAGGTGAGATCCCCAATGACGAAACGGCTATGACCACACTGCTCGACACGCTGATGAAGCGAAACAAGCAGGTGCAGCAGAACCATTTTCAGCATCATTCGTATCTGGATGATGAGTCTGTTATCGTACACGCCAATGAAGCCGGCAACAGTGACAAGTTCAAGAAGCTCTTTGCTGGTGAGTGGGAAGACCTCTATGGCAGCCAGTCGGATGCAGATATGGCACTCTTGTCCATTCTGGCATTCTGGTGTGGCTGTGATGAGGAGCAGATGGACCGCATCTTCCGGACTTCCGGTTTAATGCGTGACAAGTGGGATCGCAAGCAGGCTGGTTCTACCTATGGCGCAATTTCTATCCGCAATACAGTCAACACCTGTGCGGCTGTCTATATGCCGGTCAATGCACAGGATATTGTGGACGAAGAGTTTTCCAAGCTGGACGAGGATGACTATATCGAATTCCAGCCGGATCTCTCTAAGATCACAGTCACACTGGAAGAAATGGCTCCGCACACGAATGCCCGGTATGGTCGGAATGAAATCGGTATGGGCAATATGTTTGCGGATTATTTCAAGCAGATCGCCCGGTACAATAGTGAGCGTAAAGGCTGGTATGTCTATGATGGTTCTGTCTGGAGACCAGACAAGGGCAATCTCAAAGTTTCGGAACTGGCAAAGCTACTGGCAGACAAGCTGTATGTGTTTGCCCTGACGATCACGGAGGAGGATGCCCGAAAGCGTTTCATCGACCGTGTCCGCAAGCTCCAGCTCCGAAAGAATCGAGAGACGATGCTGAAGGATGCTATGTCTGTGTATCCGATTTCCATGCAGGCATTTGACAGAAATAAGTATTTCTTCAACTGCAAGAATGGAACGCTGGATATGAGAACCTTGGAATTCCGGGAGCATCGGCCGGAGGATTATCTCACAATGGAGTCCGGTATCACCTATGACCCGGAAGCAGACTGCCCACGCTGGCATTCGTTCATCCGGGAAGTCATGTGCGGCGATAAAGATCTGGCGGACTTCCTCCAGCAATCTCTTGGTTATGCTTTGACCGGCGATACCTCGCAGGAGTGTATGTTTATCCTGTATGGTGCCACTTCCAGAAACGGCAAGGGTACCGCAATGGAGACATTCCTCAAAATCATGGGGGACTACGGAAAAACCTCCAACCCGGATATGCTGGCAGCAAAGTTCCGTGGCGGAAACACAGGCGGTCCTTCGGAAGAAGTGGCCCGTCTGGTCGGTGCTCGTTTCGTGAACATTTCCGAGCCGGAAAAGAAGATCACATTCAATGCGGCTCTGGTGAAGAGAATGACCGGCAACGACACTATCAATGCCCGGTTTCTGAATGAGAACAGCTTTGACTTCGTGCCGGTGTTCAAGATTTTCATTAACACAAACTATTTGCCCAATGTCAATGATATGACATTGTTTCAGTCTGGCCGACTGAAGATCATCCCGTTCAACCGTCATTTTGAGGAGGGTGAACAAGATCAGGGCTTGAAGGCACAGTTTGCAAAGCCAGAGAATCTGTCTGGTATCTTCAACTGGTGTTTGGAAGGGTATAAGAAATACTGTCAGCGAGGTCTGGAACTTCCGCAGGCTGTCACGAAAGCCACGGAAGATTACAAGGATGATTCTGACCGAATCGGGCAATTTATCGAAGCATGGCTGGAAAAAGATGATGAAGCTGAACTTCGGACCGCCGCTGCGTATCAGTTATACACAAAGTGGTGCGAAGAGAACGGCTACTCTTCGGAAAACCAGAAGAACTTCAAAAATGCTATTGGTGTGCATTTTACAGTGGCTCGGAAACGACCAAAAGGCGGTGGCGGCCAAACGACGCTGATTCTCGGCTGTAAATTCAAGGAAGTGGAAGAAGGGGCGGAGGATCAGACTGTGCAGGATGCTTACAAGCCCAAAGACAGCCTGCTGTAAGCCTTTTTCGTGGATTTTGGGCTGCGTTGTAGCGAGTAGCAGGTTTGTAGCCGAGATTTCATACCCCTTTTTATTATTACTTTCTTTTATAGTTTTCCTATATAAAATTCAGCTACATAGTTGCTACGTGCTACATGAGTTGAAAAGAAGAAAAGCAAATAAGAGAATCTGAGGTCTACTTTTCATCTGGGCGGCCCAGTTTTTGAACAGCCCCATTTTGTGAGAAAACAAGTTTGAGTTTTTAAGTGAAATTTCTAACCGAGACAGAGCAGGCGGTCTTTGTGGGAGCCTATTTGTGGGCAAGGGCAAAGGCGGCCTGCTTTGTGATACATGAGAAAGTGAGGACTTTTATGAGTAAAATCATCACCTGTGAACAGGTCAGCAACGGCCATCCCGACAAAATCTGTGACCAGATTGCAGATGCCATTGTGACCGACATCCTCCAGCATGACAAGGACGCCCGTGTGGCGATTGAGTGTTTGCTGAAAAGGAACCAACTCTTTATTGCCGGCGAGGTTACCACCGACTACCAGCCCAACTATCAGCAGCTCGTCCACGAGGTCCTCACTCGTATCGGTGCTGACAAGCTGGGCTTTGATTTCAGTGACCTGCTTCGCATCGGCATTCTGGTAGATAAGCAGTCGCCGGATATTGCACTTGGTGTGGACAAGGGCGGTGCCGGTGATCAGGGTATCATGTACGGCTACGCCACCAACGAAACAGCAGAGCAGATGCCGATTCCCTACATGGTCGCTACCAAGTTCCTGCAACTGCTGAAGAATCATCCGTCCAAGATGTTCCGGGCAGATGCTAAGGCGCAGGTCAGTTACGACTACGACACCGGCCGCATCACTACGTTCCTCTGCTCCGTGCAGCACAGCCCGGATGTGGAGGTCAGTGATTTCCGACACATCATCGAATCCATGATGGTGCTTGCTGCTTGCGAGTATGGTCTGGACGGCGACTTCACGAAGCTGGTCAATCCGACCGGCCGCTTCGTGCTGGGCGGCAGTTACGCCGACTGTGGTGTGACCGGCCGGAAGCTGGCGTGTGATACCTACGGCGGCATCGGTCGCATGGGCGGTGGTGCGTTGAGTGGTAAAGACCCTACCAAGGTGGACCGCTCCGCAGCATATATGGCCCGGAAGATCGCCAAGGACATCGTGCAGGCCGGCTACGCTGACAAGTGCGAAGTCCAGCTGACTTACGCCACCGGCGTAGTTCAGCCGGTGGGTGTATCGGTGGAGTGCTTCGGTACGGAACACCAGCCGCTGGATTTCATCGAAGCCTACGTCCATGACAGCTACGACCTCACGCCGCAGGGTATCATCCAGCGGCTCGGTCTGCTGGACGTGGACTACAACAAGGTCAGTGCCTATGGTCACTTCGGCAAGGCTGGTCTTCCGTGGGAGGACTGACCTATGCCATATAGACCGAAGACACCGTGCCATCACCCCGGATGCCCGGAACTGGTGGAACCTGGCAGGCTCTACTGTGAGAAGCACCTGCCTCTCCACCCGGAGGTCACCCACCCGGCGGCACAGCGTGGATACAACCGCCGCTGGCAGAAAGCTCGGAAATCGTATCTCGAAGCTCATCCGCTGTGTGTGGAATGTATGAAGAACGGACGATTTGTTCGGGCAACGGTGGTGGACCACATTAAGCCGCACCGTGGCGACCAGAAATTGTTCTGGGATCAGAGCAACTGGCAGGCTCTCTGCAAAGAGTGCCATGACCGGAAGACACTGACTGAGGACATCAACCCGACTTATACCTACTGACCGCCCCACCGGGGGCCGGGGTCACTTCTCTACAGTGAAGTCACACGGAGACCGGTGGCCCCTTTTGTGTGAAAATCCGCAAATTGCTAGGCCGGGGGTCAGAGGATTAACGGCGCAAAATGAAACAGGAAAATGTATAGGCATCGGAGCTTTGGTTCCGGTGTCTTTCTTTTTTCCCGAAATGAACCAAAATGTGTGAAACCTCTCATAAACAGGGGGATTTCGCACATTTTAGCTTGTTCCGGGAGGAGCAGGGGCGAGTTCGAATCGGCCGTCGCAACAACAATCCAACCTGGCGGGGCGGTGCCGATTTCCACTTCGTCGCTTTTCGTATGTATTTTGAGATTTTTCTAAGAAAACGCCGAAAAAACGGCGAAAAATGAGAGGGCGGTGAGGGCGGATGGAAGATTTCACAGCTGAGATGATTCAGAACATGGCGTTTTCGTTCTGTCCTCAGTGCGGCACGGCAATCGTACCAAACCACAAAGGCAGACCACGGAAGTTCTGCTCTCCGGAATGCCGGTCACGGTGGAACAACACTCACCCGAAACCGGAGAACTGGAAAACGGTACGTTCCAAGGTCTGTCCGGTGTGCGGCAGGGAGTTCTCCTACCGACACCAGTATGGTCTGGAACGGAAATATTGCAGTCGTGCCTGTGCAAATAAAGGTCGTTGGAAGGAGGGCGATGCAGATGGTAGAACCACTGAGCATGGAACGTGATGTGGTGAAGAACGGTGTCCGGCTGGACTGTGTGTTTGAGGGTTATGAGTACCGTCCGGAGCGGGAAGAAGTCCGAAGCCAGCGGCTTGCCGGATTTGAATGTTCGGAGATCGCAGAAAATACCGGGCTGTCTTTGGAGCAGGTCACGGATTATTGCCGGGAACTTGGGCTGCCGGAAACGGGAAGCTGTCAGTTACAGCCGCCGGATGGGTCAGGTGAACGCCGCTGCCCGGTGTGCGGACGCATCCTCGTGCAGAGAGGGAACAGCGGATTGAGACGATTTTGTTCCCAAGACTGCCGGGATGAATTTTACAGACAGCATAAGCATTTCCGGATAGAGGTCTGTAAAAACTGTGGTCGGCAATTCCATGCTGTAGCTGAGGGAAAGCAGAAGCGGAAGTTTTGCAGCCTGAACTGCTATTGGGATTATCGATACGGAGTGAAGGGAGTGGACGAGGATGAGTAAGATTATCGGTGTGTTCCCGATGTTCAACACCGGTGGGATTTGTGTACATGCGATTGACGATGCGGAAGATAAGGTGCTGGCATCTGTAAACGGGGAAAACCCGGAATGGTGCGAGATGACCGAACAGCCGCAGGAGGATGGCGATGAGATGGAGTCGGGCTTTTTGTTCGGCTCTTTTTTCGTGCCATTCTCCGGGGTCATGCGCGTGTGAATCTGAACGAGGAGGAGCTTACATGAAAGCAACCGCTGAACTGAAAATGCTGCCGGTTTCCGTACTCAAGCCGGCCGCATACAATCCCCGGAAAAAGCTGAAGCCGGGGGACAAGGAGTACGAAAAAATCAAGAACTCCATTACGGAGTTCGGGTTCGCTGATCCGCTGGTGGTCAATGCCGATATGACGATCATCGGCGGCCACCAGCGTCTGACCGTTGCGATGGAGCTGGGCTACACTGAAGTGCCTTGTGCGGTGGTGGACATCGACAAGACCAGAGAGAAAGCCCTGAACATTGCGCTCAATAAGATCACGGGTGCATGGGATGATTCCCTGCTGGCTGACCTGTTGAAAGATATCGAAGATTCCAACTTCGACCTTGGCAAGACGGGCTTTGACCCGCCTGAGATCGAGACGCTGTTCAACAAGGTACACAGCAAATAAGTCAAGGAAGATGACTTCGATGTGGAATCCGAGCTAAAGCAGCCATGCTTCTCCAAAGAGGGCGACCTCTGGCATCTGGGAAAGCACAGCGTTCTGTGCGGCGATTCCACCAAAGCAGAATGCTACGACACCTTGATGGATGGCACCAAAGCCAACCTTGTGCTTTCGGACCCGCCTTACAATGTAGACGTGGAAGAAACGGCCGGCAAGATCCTGAACGACAACATGGGCGATTCGGAATTCTACCAGTTCCTGCTGGCAGCGTTTCAGCAGATGCACGAGCATCTGGCCGATGACGGCTCTATCTACATTTTCCATGCAGACACCGAGGGGCTGAACTTCCGAAAGGCATTCAAGGATGCAGGGTTCTACCTGTCCGGGTGCTGTATCTGGAAGAAGAATGCTCTGGTGCTGGGCCGCAGTCCTTACCAGTGGCAGCACGAGCCGTGCCTCTACGGTTGGAAACAGAAGGGCAAGCACCAGTGGTCTTCCGACCGGAAGCAGACGACCATTTGGGAGTATGACCGGCCGAAGTCCAACAAGGACCATCCGACCATGAAGCCCATCGGCCTGATGAGTTATCCCATCCGCAACTCGACCATGACCAACGGCATCGTTCTCGACCCGTTCCTCGGCAGCGGCTCGACGCTGATTGCCTGTGAGAAAACCGACCGTGTGTGCCGGGGTATTGAGCTGGACCCGAAGTTCGTGGATGTTATCGTGAAGCGGTACATCGAACACAGCGAGGGTCACTACGATGATGTGTATGTTATCCGGGATGGTCAGAAGCTGAAGTTCGAGGAAGTAGCAACCTTTGAGCCGGAAAGCGAGGACGCCGATGCCTGATGTGAAATGCGTTCTCATCCATGACAACTTCCAGAACTTCAAGTCCTACAACATCCCCAAGGCGCAGCTGGTGATTGCAGACATTCCGTACAACATCGGTACGGATTTCTACGCCAGCCGGCCGGACTGGTATGTAGATGGCGACAACAAAAATGGGGAGAGCAGTAAGGCGAGGAAGGCAGCGTTCAATACCGACTTCACTTTCAATATCGCAGAGTATTTCCACTTCTGCAACCGCCTGCTGAAGAAAGAACCCGGCACGGGTGAAAAAGATGCGCCGTGCATGATCGTGTTCTGTGCGTTCCAGCAGATCCCGAAAGTAATCACCGAAGCCGAGAAATACGGCTTCAAGAATTATATCCCTCTGGTGTTCTGCAAGAACTACAGTCCGCAGGTGCTCAAAGCCAATATGAAGATCGTGGGCGCAACGGAGTACGCGCTGGTGCTGTACCGGGGCAAGCTCCCGAAGTTCCGCAATCTCGGTGAGGACGGTAAGTCCCACATGATCTTCAACTGGTTTGACTGGAAGAGAGATGGGAAGGAGTATCCGAAGATCCATCCCTCCCAGAAACCAATCTCCGTGATGAAGCGCCTGATCGAGACTTTCACTGACCCCGGCGATGTGGTCATTGACCCGTGCGCTGGTAGCGGCTCGACCCTTCGTGCAGCACGAGAGCTGGGGCGCAACAGCTATGGATTTGAAGTATCCAGAGATTTTTACCAGAAAGCCAAGGAGCAGATGCTCGGAGAGGAGGATGGCGGATGAACACAGAACAGAATAAGTCTTTGACCCTCGGCAGCCTCTTCGATGGCTCCGGGGGTTTTCCTTTGGGCGGTCTTTTGACCGGGCAGATCACTTCGCTGTGGAGCAGTGAAATCGAGCCGTTTGCCATCCGGGTCACGACCAAGCGTCTGCCGTGGGTGAAGCATTACGGTGATGTGTCTGCTATCAGCGGTGCAGACCTGCCGCCCGTGGACATCATCACTTTTGGTTCACCCTGTCAGGATATGTCCATCGCCGGTAAGAGGGACGGTCTGGATGGTTCACGGTCCAGCCTGTTTTACGAAGCAATCCGAATCGTGAAGGAAATGAGGTGTAAGACCAATGGAGAAAAACCAAGATTTATCGTCTGGGAGAATGTGCCAGGGGCCTTCTCCTCAAACAAAGGACAGGACTTCAAAGCAGTCCTCGAAGCCGTCATCGGTGTTAAAGAACCGGCCGCCACGGTGCCTGCGCCTGAGAAGAAAGGATGGCCCGACGCCGATTACTATGTGGGAGACGGATGGAGCGTCGCGTATCGAGTTCTTGATGCACAATGGTGGGGCGTTCCCCAAAGAAGAAAACGCATCTACCTTGTCGCAGATTTTGCAGACCAGAGTGCCCCAAAGGTACTATTTGAGTCCGAAGGCATGTCTCGGTATTCTGCGGAGGGCTTCCGTGCGTGGCAAAGAGCTGCCGCCGGTGCTGAAGGCAGCATTGGAGAGGCAGGCTGCTGTGGATTCGACGGATACAACGGATGCCTGACAGGAAATGTATCCTCGACCATCGGTGAAAACTGCGGGATGTCTACAGGCCGAAATAGTGTGGTGGTCCTGAACGACCAGGGCGGCACACAGATGGATGTTTCCGAAGATGTGACCGGGACCCTCCGGACGCAGGAGCATGGGCATCAGCCTTGTGTTCTGGAAGCAGCCGGCTTCTGTACCGAGCATTCGGCAAATGCCAGAAGCATCGGGTATGAGGAAGAACGGTCGCCAACCCTCCGGGCTGGGGTCGTGCCTGCCGCCATCGCATTGGAAAATCATCCAGCAGATAGCCGAGTGAAGATTTCCGAGGATGGCAAGGTGCAGACACTGACAAGTCGGTGTGGGACAGGAGGCGGCAATGTCCCAATGGTCATGGATACAGTTGAGAACTCCCCGGCAGTCACATTGAAGATCCGTTCTGGGTGTGAGGGCGGCGGCAAGGGAGCCATCTGGCAGGAAGAAAAGTCTGCTACTCTTGGCTGTAACAATGACCAGACGCTATTCGTTCCCAAGTGCTATGGTGTCTGCTCGAAAGCCAGCCATTCCATGATGTCCGACAATCCGCACAGTGGATTCTATGAAGCCGAAACTTCCCGGACGCTGGACCGCAGCGGCGGTGACCCGACGTGCAATCAAGGTGGGCTGTGTATCTGTGAACCTGTTGTCTGCGTGGATCAGGGCGGTGGTAAGTCGAACTGCACAGTGGATGAACGGGTGGCACCACCCCTTGCCTGTACCCACGGTGGCGCACCGGCTGTTGCCTTTACCCAGAACCAGCGGGATGAAGTCCGGAATCTAGGGGATAAGTCAGCGGCACTAGCAGCAGAGCCGGGGATGAAGCAGCAGACCTTTGTGGCACAGCCGGAAGATGTGACGGCTTTCCATGTAAACCAGCGCAATGAGCTGATCGACCTGCATGGTAAGTCCGGTGCGCTTATGGCAACCCGGAGCGACCAGATGCAGACCTTCGTCCTGCAGGGCAACATGATCGGCCGCAAGGACGAGAATGGTCCGCAGGGAGATGGCGTCAATGAGGAGGTATGCTTTACCTTGGATGCGACAGACCGACACGCAGTCTGCACACCGGAAGATGTGTATGCCATGACCACCGGCTCCTTTATGAGAATAGAGGAAAATGTATCTCCGACCCTGATGGCAAGGGATTACAAAGACCCGGCCACCATCGCACCGGTGCCGCATCTGAACGAGGGTGTTATGGGAACGGTGGCAACCGGAGCACATCCAAGCGGTTTTAACGGGCAGGACGCTTTTAATGACCGGCTGGTCATTGACAACCCGGAAGTACAGCCTGCACCTGTGACCTACACCGTCCGCCGCCTGACACCGACAGAGTGTGCCAGACTGCAAGGCTTCCCAGACTGGTGGTGCAGAAACCTTGGAACGGAAAATCCGACTGAGGAGGAGCTTGCATTCTGGGCAGATGTGTTTGAAACGCACCGTAAGATCGTGACACACGCGAAAAAGCCGAAGACGGAGAAGCAGATCCGTAAATGGCTCACTGACCCTTATACGGATTCGGCGGAATACCGTATCTGGGGCAACGGCATTTGCTTGGCAAACGCATTTTTTGTTCTGGCCGGCATCGCATGGTGCGCAGGACTGGAAGAATAAACTGGTCCGCTATATTACTAGGTAGGACAACTACCCGATGATATGGTGGGCTTACATATTGGTTCCATTTACACAACAGGTTTTGCAGTCCATTGTGTAAATGGTCGAACATGAAGAATATCGGAAAATGGCCTTGCTATTTGCTCGGTTTAGAGCGATATATGTGCTACCGAAAAGAACATCGGGATGCACAAAAACAAAAGAACAAGCAAAAGGAGCGATGAATTATGTTGAAATTTGAACTGAACGTAGCCGAGCGCAAGACCCTCGCAAAACGCATGGAGGACCTGACGGGCATCCACCCTTACTACACCAAAGCACCGCTGTACTCCTACGACAACGGCAACTACACCATCGACCGGGATGGCAACCTGCTGGTCGAACCGGAGAATGCGGATGCCGAACTGCTGACGACCCTGCTGAATGAGGGTTTGATCCGCGGCGGTGAGAGCATCGAGGATGCGGATGCACAGAACCAGCCGGAGAACACAGAGCTGACTGTGGATGAGGAGCCTGTGACCGAAGCGGAAGCAGAGGAAGTGGAAGCCGAAGAAGCAGAACAGCAGACCGATGCAGAGCAGGAGATTCTGGATGAGCAGGAAGCCGATGATGTGGATACCACAGAACCGGAGGAGTCTTCGGAAACCGAAGCCGGGGAAGCACAGGAATCGGATGATATGGCAGCGGATGGTACAGCAGAGGATGCGCCGGAAGAAGAGCCGGAGAATGAAGAACCGCAGGAAGCAGAAGATCAGACGGATGAAGTTCCTCTGGATTTGGAGCTTTCCTTCCCGGTCAGCCAGCACAACGGCGTGACTCTCCGCAACCTGGTCAACCTTCTCTACAGCCGCGGTAAGCTCATCGGCAAAGCGACTGGCGGACACTTCCATGTGGATGAAGGGCTGGTCGAAAAGCTGAAGGATGACAGCTGCACCTTTGCCATTATGAACTTCATCAATGTGGTCAGCAATTATGAAGCCGAGCATGGTGTGGCACTGGAAGGTCTGAGAATTACCACCGAAAAGGTCACCTTTACCGGCTTCCCGACTGCACCGGACCACGATCACCTGACGGCTTTCGCACAGCTGGCCGTCCTGATGAACCAGCAGGCCATCAGCCAGAAGCGCATCTAGGCAAAGGCTGTCAATGATGAGAATGAGAAGTACGTACTCCGCACTTGGCTCCTGCGGCTGGGCATGAACGGTCCGGACTTCAAGGAGACCCGTAAGATTCTCATGGAGAGACTTTCCGGTCATGCGGCTTTCCGCACGGATGAGGAAGCACAGAAGTTCCTTGCAAGGGAAAAGGCAAAGCGGGATGCCCTGAAAGCCGCGAAACAGGCGGTACAGGAGGGCGGTTCCTCCGCTGGGGAAACGGTCGAGCAGGATGCAACCCAGCCGACACAGCCCGACTGTGGGGCAGACACGGCGCAGATGATGGAGGCGGGAGCGTAAGCTCCCAAGCCCCAATGGGGGCCGGAAAATATGCGAGACCCTCTTCCATTGTACCGATATTAACTCGATAAATGTACATTATCAAGCGGATAAACCGCAGAAATGTACACGACCTTTCACCCTCATATTTGTCGAATATATGTTCTTTTATGGCCTTGATAAATGCGAGAAACAGCGGCATATATACAGTGCCGCCAGACAAGAGCGGAAAAGAAAGGAGTGCGAAATTTTATGAAAAATAAGATGAAAAGAAAGAAATACTACATCGCTTACGGCAATAGCCTGTCTGTAGGACAGATGATGCAGAGGTGTCCGGGGGCACAGATCGTGGGGCAAGCGGTGCTTGTGGGCTGGGAGCTTTTATTCCGGGGGTGCGCAACCATCGCACCGAATCCGAAGAAAAACACACCGGCTCTGGTGTGGAAAATTTCGGAGAGGGATGAGAGGTGTCTCGATGCCTACGAGGGCTTTCCGCACAACTTCCGCAAGGAATACTTGAGCATTGAACTGCTTCGTGAGGGTGCAGAACCGGAAATTGTGACTGCGATGACTTACATCATGGAGAAAGACTTCGGGTGCTGTGCGCTGAGTCCGTATTACTACAAAATCCTGAAAGACGGCTACAAGGCATTCCACTTCCCAATGCATATCCTCGAAGATGCGCTGAAGAAATGTAGGAGCGGAGAGGCCGGTCGGCAGATGAGCAAGGAGGGACAGAGATGAGTTGCCCTGATAGAAAGACAGTTGAACGCCTCCGGGCAGAATACCCGGTGGGATGCCGCATTGTCCTCGATGAGATGGATGACAAACAGGCTCCGAAAATCGGAACGCAGGGAACCTGCATGGGAGTCGATGATGCCGGAAGCATTATGGTGTCGCGGGACAGCGGCGGCAGCTTGAATGTTGCCTACGGCGCGGACAGTTGCCACCGTGTGGCTTCGGAGGGAGAAATCAAGGAATCCCTCGACCACCTCGGTAAAACGCGACAGACCGGCCCACGCTGCCCCAGGTGCGGAGCAAAGCCGGACTGTTACGATCATCAGCAGCAGGCACTCAGCAGGAGGGCAGACATCCAAGTTTGTAACCGCTGTGGAAACATCGAAGCGATGGAAGATTTCGCTGGAAACAAGAGTCTGCTGGCAGACTGGGCAATTGTGAAAGCGGGGTGGGTCGAATGAAAGTGCTTTTGATTAAGCCGATGGAACATCCGCAGGTGGTGGATATTGAGGATTCTCTGGATGAATTTTACCGCATCCTCGAATGTGACTGCATTACGGCAACCTACCCTTGGGCAGACCGGGTCGCATTGGTGACGGATGACAATGGAGGATTCACCGAGAAGTCATTCAGCAGATACATCCCAGAACTGGAGCAGCCCATCAAGGAAAACTTCTTCCTTTGCGGACTGGGGGAGGAGAACTTCACAGAATTGCCGGAAAACCTCATCCGAAAATATACGGAACGCTTCTGGGGGCCGGAAGCATTCGTCAGTATGTTCGGTCAGGTGAGCATCATCCGGATGGATGACGGAACAAAGCCAGAATAAGAAAAATAGCTCTCTCGGAAATCCGGGAGGGTTTGGTTTGAGCTGAAATGGGGCCTCGAAATAACGAGATCCCTCTTCCAGTTTACTGTATCTTAACTCTGGATAGCAACAATAGCAAGCAGAACCGCTGCCATAATGTACACAAACATCTGACAGTGGTTTTGTGTATCCGAACCAACGAAAGCGAAGGATACGAGGAACAGCCCCAGCTCATGCTGGGGGAGTCCCTTTGGGAAATTTCTTTAGAAGAAATCCCTCATGCTCATGCCGACTTCGTTGAGCTGTTCCTCCATGCTGCGGTAGTGACATTCTTCCTCGGTTTCTTCTTCCTCAAGCTCCTCTGGGAAAGGGTCGTGCTTCCAGCCGCCTTTTCTGTATTCTTCTTCTCGGATGTCGTTGCGGTCGTAAATGTCCAGCTCATATTCTTCTTCAAGCTCTGCGATGCGTTCCTCGATGATGCTTTCAATTTCGGTAATGGTCTTTTTCATGGTCTGTATCCTCCGTTTTCGTTTGTTTTTCTTTGCTTTCGTTGTGTGTATAATGCCGCAGAAACACATATATAGCAAGCAAATTCGGAGGCATATATGTACCAAACATGGCATTGAATCCTTGTCGATAATATGAGGTTTTATGGCCTTGCTATTATCCGGCTCTGACGGTAATATAGGCACACCGAACCGGAAAGGAGAAATGAACATGGAACGGTATACCTACGAAATTGCCTTTACGCGGCTGGATGGCCAGCTCGATGGGGCGCAGCAGTTCACGGATGAGGCTTATGCAAGAGAACTCCTCCGGATTTTTGATGATCCAGACTGTGCAGAGTTCTACAGCCGCATCCAGCTGACCCGCCATGACAGGGAAACCGGTGCAGATGAAATTTTGGAAACCCTGAATTTTTGAGGAGGATATGAACATGGAAAAGAAATGGAACAAGACCCGCTTAAATGCGCTGGCGGCAGATTTTGACAATGTGACATCCCGCTGCCAGATGGTGCAGGAGTTCGGAAATTACCCGGATGCCCTGTGGGGTGAAAATGAAAACGGGGAGAAAGTAATGCTCAGCATCTGCAAGGACGGAATCACCGCGCGTGTATTCCAGAAAAATCAATGGGTGCGCGTCAACGAGTATGATGCCAAAGGGTATATGACCGGCGAAACCTATGAGGGCCGTTGGGCAGAACTGCCGAAGGCTGCGGAGGCGGAATCAACAGAGGACTTGAAACTTTCAGATGAGCAGACTGCCCGGAACGATGAAGTCTACAACGCTGCCTATGATTTTTGCAAGATCATGGCAGAGGATGAGAACCTCGAATGGAATATGGAGATACTTGGACAGCTGGCAGATTTCGCCGCAGAGCTTCTGACCGGCCACGGCAGCAAGGTGCGGTACCCGTCTGTGGTGACCGAGCCGGATGGCAGGCAGCATATCGAGGAATTTTATGGGGTGGGAGATTAACACATCTGCCCGAATATCCGGCTGAATGATCGTGTACATTAGCCGCTTGCTATGATCCGCATAAGACGGTAACATACAGCTACCAAAACGAAAGGGAAACACGAATATGACTTACACGAAAATCAATCTTTATCTGGACAACGGAATCCCGGAGGCACTCAGCAACCTTTGGTATGGCACCGACAGTTCGGTGGTGGAAATTAGGGACGCCGTTGAGGATGCGAAAAACGGCGAGGATTTGCTGAACCGCATCCAGAAGATGAAGCTCCTGCGGAAGTTTACCCTCGACCGGGAAAATGAGAAGCGAGTGCGGCTGAAAGCCACCGACTTCTGCGGAAACATCAGCTACCTCGAAATCATCCGATAAGAACAAGACCGACAGGCGCAAGGGGCTGGAACCGACCAGCCTTTTGCTCGTGTCTGTCTTCCGAAAGATGGCATAAAAAGCACATAAATATGACGATTACGGGGCTGAATGATCGTGTAGTATAGCCGCTTGATAGTGTGCCAAGGTGACGGTAATATACAGTCACCGAAAGGGAAAACCACAGAACAACGTAAAATGGAGGACACGACAATGACGAAGAATGAAGAGCGGCTGAGCAAACTTTTTAATGAGCTGGTACCGGACATGGGCAAGGCAGACAGCCTCGCAGGGGAGCTGGTCAGAGCCATTAACCGAATCGGATACCGATTCTGCAACGATGGCGACATGGTTAACCAGGGATACGGCAAGGAAACCTGCAACGCTCCGGCTCGATTCCTGATGGCCAAGGGCAACCACGAAATTGCAGACCTGACGGTCGCCCTTTGGGAGATTTTCAGCGAGGATGCCTACGAAAAGGTGATGGACACCCTTGAGGGAGCAGTTGCCGACTACATCGAGCAGAACCCAGACCTCCGCAGCCAGCCGACCGAGGATATGTGGAGCTTCTTCGATGAGGAAGAGGACAAGGATGACAGCTGGATGGAAGAGGAAGAATACTACTAAACTAGAGAAATACACGGGGCTTGCCGGAAACGGTGGCCCTTTTCTTCTGCCATAATTACCACAAATCTGGTGCTGTGTCTTTGTGTAGTATGGCCGCTTGATAATGTGCCAAAGTGACGGTAATATGCACATACCGAAACGGAAAACGAAGAAAAACGGAGGAAACTACCATGAAGAAGAACATCACCAAGACCGAAGAAAAAGCCCTGCTGGAGATTGCCAAGCGTCTGATGGCATCGGTGGACAGCCGCGGCGACCTCGAAGAACACGGATGTGACAGCGAGGACTTCATTGAAGTGTCCGTCTGGAGCCTCAAGAAAACGCTGGAAGAAGCCTACCAGCTTGGCAAGGCAAAACGCTAAGCCCAGACAGCCCGACACAGCCCCACAGAGGGGCAGGTGTGGCGGCGTGGAATGCGCCGGGAGGGAGAAGCACATGGACGATATGATGATGGAGCTTATTGCGAAGATCTATGGTTATATGGACGATGCGGAAAAAGCCAGCTTTACGCTGGAGGCTGCCAAAGAGATGGTCGAAGACCAAATCCAAATTGATAAGGATCACGGTCGGAAACCGCTGGAGTACGACCCTGAACTTTTCTACGATACCATGCGAGTTTATCCGGCAGGATGCAGAGGACGAGGATTGACGTACATTCTGCCCGGTATTCCGGGCAGATGATCGTGTAGTATAGCCGCTTGCTATCCTCCGCACAGGACGGTAATATACAGTCACACCGAGAGGGAAAACCCTACGGAAAAACAAAAACACGGAGGATTTACCATGAAAAAGCACCTGATTAACTTCCCCGACAACGGCATCAGCATCGAGAGCTACTACGATCGGCTTAGCCCCTGCAACGACAGCATCATGCAGTTCGGCGACCGAGTCCTGGTTGCCAAGACAAACTGGAAAGGCAGCGTGGAGGCTGCGGTGTACGGTTTCGCAGAAGACCCCAAGGAAGGGCTTTCGGAGATTGAGTGCCGACTGGAACTTCTGAAGATTTCCGATGAAACCTACGCTGATGCCGGACACGCAATAGAGTGGTGCATTAAGAATGCACACTGAAAAATGGGCAGGGCTCCCGAACGGGGGCTTTTGCTCGTTGTGGTGAAAATACGCTGTGTCAGAAATACACATAAATCCGACAAATGCCGGCGCAGATAATCGTGCAGCATAGCCGCTTGCTATATCCCGGCAGCGACGGTAATATACAGTCATACCAAGGGGAACAGCCCCAAAGAAAGTAAAACACACGGAGGAAACAAACCATGATGAAGAAAGCCAAGACCTACCTTGCCAGCATTCAGACGGCTACCACTGAGCGTGAACTGACCGGCATCGAAATCAAGTTCAAGCAGGATGTGAGCATCGACTGGGATGACATCAGTAAACTTTGCAGGGCAGCAGATGACCGGAGGTACATCCTGCGAAATAAGGTGGACACCATCCAGCTCAAGGAAATCCTGTTCAAGAGGACAGGAGCCGAGATGGATGCCTATCACGACATGAGCCGCAAGCCGGAAAGCTGGTCGGCAGAGGAAATCGAGAAGCAGCGGATTCGCTTCTGTGCAGTCTGGCAGGTTATTGAAGAAGCGGAGCTGGTCGATGAGTACGAGGTTTGGAAAGCAACCAACTTCAATGCCTAACATCTAAAGGACACATGCCCCGAAAGGGGCTGTGCCTCGTATCCGATGTGTTTTATATAGATTACAAGGACTTCTTCGGAGGTTCTTTTCTTTTACCCATTTTTGAGGAGAGGAGGGGAAGCCAATGGCTACCAGAGGCAGAAAACCAAAGCCGACCGCTATGAAAGAACTGGAAGGCAATCCGGGCAAGCATCCGCTGAATACCAGCGAACCGAAGCCCAATAAGAAAGCACCGGCCTGTCCGAAGTGGCTGGAGCCGGAAGCGAAAAAAGAGTGGCGCAGACTTGCCAAGCAGATGGAAGCCATCGGCATCCTGACCGAAGTGGATATGGCAGCCTTCGCCGGTTACTGTCAGGCGTATGCCCGGTGGAAAGAGGCTGAGGAATTCATCACTCAGCACGGCACCATCGTCAAGACCCCGTCCGGATACTGGCAGCAAGTGCCGCAGGTGTCTATCGCACAGACTTATCTGAAAATCATGAATAAGTTCGCAGAGCAGTTCGGCCTGACCCCGTCCTCTCGAAGCAGGATCATTGCTTCGGATGGTGGCCCGGCGGATGCAAACGATGAGATGGAGAATTTGCTGGGAGGAGGCGGCAATTGATGGCAGAAACAAGACCAAAGAATTATCCGAAACTGAAAGATTACAAGCCCAGTCGGTTCATGCTCTCGACCTGTCACTACGATGTAGCTAAAGCAGACCGGGCGGTAACTTTCATTGAAAACCTGCGTCATACCAAAGGCAAATGGGCCGGGAAGCGGTTCTGGCTGCTTCCTTGGCAGGAGCAGATCATCCGGGATGTGTTTGGCATCGTGGATGAAAGAGGAAACCGTCAGTTCCGCACAGCGTATGTCGAAATCGGAAAGAAAAACGGCAAGTCCGAACTTGCCGCTGCGGTGGCTCTGTATCTGCTTTTTGCCGACAACGAACACTCTGCGGAAGTCTATGGTGCTGCAGCAGACCGTCAACAGGCATCCATCGTTTTCGATGTTGCCCACCAGATGGTGCAGATGACCCCGGCACTGCTGAAGCGGTGCAAGATTATGGCAGCCACCAAGCGCATTGTGAACTACGGCAACGCAGGATTCTACCAAGTCCTGTCTGCTGAAGTTGGTACAAAGCATGGCTTGAATGTGTCCGGACTCGTTCTGGATGAAGTTCACGCCCAGCCCAACCGCAAGCTCTATGATGTTCTTACCAAAGGTTCCGGTGATGCCCGTGAACAGCCATTGTTCTTCCTGATCACCACGGCCGGCACGGACAAGGAAAGCATCTGCTACGAACTGCACATGAAAGCCCTTGATCTACTGGCCGGCCGCAAGATAGACCACACCTTTTACCCGGTGGTCTACGGTCTGACCGATGAGGATGACTGGCATGATGAAGCCAACTGGTATAAGGCAAATCCATCCCTCGGACAGACCATCCAGATCCAGCGTGTCCGGGATGCCTATCAGGAGGCTCTGGACAATCCGGCAGAGGAGAATGTATTCAAACAGCTTCGTCTGAATATGTGGGTGTCCTCGCTGACCCGGTTTATCCCGGAACACATCTACAACCTTGGCAACCAGCCAATCGATATGGAGGCCCTCAAAGGCCGTGACTGTTATGGAGGTCTGGACTTGTCCAGCACCGGAGACATCACGGCTTTTGTGTTGATTTTTCCACCGAGAGTTCCAGAAGAAAAGTACATCATGCTTCCGTTCTTCTGGATTCCGGAGGATACGATTCCACAGCGTGTGCGTAGAGCATCCGTTCCGTATGATATCTGGTATCAGCAGGGCTACCTGATAGCGACCGAGGGCAATGTGATTCACTACGGCTTTATCGAAAAAGTCATCGAAGAACTGAGCAAGACCTATCACATTAAAGAAATCGCCTTTGACCGATGGGGAGCGGTGCAGATGACCCAGAACCTTGAAGGAATGGGCTTTACGGTCGTTCCTTTCGGCCAGGGATTCAAAGATATGAGCCCTCCTACCAAGGAGTTCTACAAGCTCCTGATGGAAGGACGAATCATCCACGGTGGCAACCCGGTTATGGCATGGATGGCCGGCAATGTGGTCGTGGACACCGACCCGGCGGGCAACATCAAGCCGACCAAGGCAAAGTCGCCGGAGAAGATCGATGGTATCGTCGCTGCGATCATGGCACTGGACCGCTGCATCCGAAATGAAGGACAGCAGCAGGGAAGCGTCTACGACGAGCGTGACATGATCGTTTTTTGATATGAAAATTTGGAGGAAAAAGCTATGAAGTATCTGATGAGTGCAGAATGGTGGAAGGCAGCCGGCATCCGTGCTGCAAAGACGATGTTCCAGACCGGCGCGGCCCTGGTCGTAACACAGCTTCCCGGTGGAAGCGTGGACTGGGTGGCAATCGGCAGTGCCGCAATCGTGGCCGGCGTTGCTTCACTTGGCACCAGCCTTGCTGGTCTGCCGGAGCTGGAGAAGGGAGATAATGCCTGATGGGATTCTGGGAATGGATGGGATTTGAAAATCCAAGGGATTCTCCTAAAACAGAACAGCCGAAAGAGGGTCTGCCGCAGGTCACGGATAATGTCCGCGATTCCGGGCAGACCTTTGTGTTTGGCCGTTCCAATGCCGGGGAGCAGGTGGACGAGAAAGCCGCCATGCAGATCCCGACCGTGTATGCCTGTGTTCGTCTGCTGGCAGAGTCCATTGCGGCACTGCCACTGCATCTGTACCGGATGACCGATGATAACGGCAACAAGGAAAAGGCACGGGATCATCCGCTGTACAAGATTTTGTATCGGCAGCCAAACCCGGAAATGACATCCTTTGTCTTCTGGGAAACCCTGATGACCCACTTGCTCCTCTGGGGCAATGCCTATGCACAGATTGTCCGGGATGGTAAAAACACGGTGTTGGGTCTGTATCCGCTTTTGCCGGAGAATGTCGAGGTGGACCGTGATGAGAGCGGCGAACTCTACTATATCTACCACGCATACACGGATGAAGTTCCGGGAGAGCAGAACAAGGATATCTATTTTCGCCGGGATGAAATCTTTCATGTGCCGGGGTTGGGCTTCAATGGCCTAATCGGTTTCTCACCGATTGCCATGATGAAGAACTCTCTCGGCACTTCCATTGCGGTGGACAAGTACGGCTCTTCCTTTTTTAAGAATGGCGCACAGCCCAGCGGTGTGTTGGAACACCCCGGCGTCCTGAAAGACCCGAACCGTGTCCGGGATAACTGGGAAGCTGCCTACGGTGGTGCGGCCAATGCGCATCGTGTGGCAGTGCTGGAAGAGGGCATGGTCTACAAACCAATCTCCCTGCCGCCAGAGGACAGCCAGTTCCTTGAAACGAAGCAGTTCTCGGTGACGGAGATCTGCCGTATCTTCCGTGTGCCTCCGCATCTGGTGGCGGACTTGTCCAGAGCGACCTTCTCCAACATTGAATACCAGTCACTGAACTTCGTGATGCACTCCCTGACTCCGTGGCTTGTCCGCATCGAGCAGGGCATCATCAAGGATCTGCTGCTGGAAGAGGAGCAGGACACCTACTTCCCGAAGTTCAATGTGGACGGTCTGCTCCGTGGCGACTATCAGAGCCGGATGAACGGTTATGCGACCGGCATCAGCAATGGGTTCCTCTCCCCGAATGATGTGCATCGGCTGGAGAACATGGATCTCATCCCGGCAGAGGAGGGCGGAGATGACTACTACCTGAACGGCGGCTATGTAAAGCTGAAAGATGCAGGAGTGGCACAGCAGAATAAAGCTGCCGCCGTCCAGCAGAATCAGCCGAAAGAAACACAGCCCGACCCGGAAGAAGAACCTGAAAGCGATAACCGGCTGAGTGAGAGTAAGCCACGGAAAAATGAAAGAAGGAGAACCCGATGAAGAAATTCTGGAACTGGATCAAAAACAGTGACGATACCAGAATCCTCCGGCTGGAAGGCCCCATCGATGAGGAATCGTTCTGGGGCGATGAGATCACGCCACAGATGTTCCGGGATGAGCTGGAATCCGGTGAGGGGGATGTGGCCGTCTGGATCAACTCTCCGGGCGGAAATGTGTTCGCCGCTGCTGAGATCTATACCATGCTTAAGGATTACAAGGGCAGCATCACGGTCAAGATCGATGCGATTGCGGCATCTGCTGCATCCGTTGTGGCAATGGCCGGTGACATTGTCCAGATGAGTCCCGTTGCCATGCTGATGATCCATGACCCCAGCACGGTAGCGATGGGCAATACTAAGGACATGGAGAAAGCCATCGAGGTGCTGACCGAGGTCAAGGAGAGCATTATCAATGCCTACGCTGCAAAGAGCGGACTCAGCCATGCTCGCATCGCCAACCTTATGAGCAATGAAACCTGGATGAATGCGAAGAAGGCGGTGGAGCTGGGCTTTGCAGACGAGATCCTCTTTGCAAAGAAAGAGGAGGAGCCGGACAGTGACCCGGCAGACCCGGAGAATCCGGAAGAAGCCCCCGACAGTGAACCGGGCGAGGGCGGAGAAGAGAAGCCGTTCCAGAAGGACACGGCAGGGCACCTTTTCTCCAGCCGTCAGATGGATCTAATCGTCCTGAACCGTCTGGGTGTGAAACCGGAAGATGTGGGCCAGAAACACACTGAGCCGAAGGAGCCGCCTGCTGACCCGAAACCGTCCGCCGAGCCGACCCCTCAGGTAGAACCGCCTGCTAATCCGGGGCCTGTCCTTGACATGGACGGCAAGACTGAGGATGGCAGCATCCCCTACAATATCCTGATGAAGCAGCTTGAGTGCATGAAGTGATGTGCATTCAGGCTGTTTTTCATATCACCACAAATCAATTTATGGAGGACAAACACTATGAGTAAGATTCTGGAACTGCGCACCAAGCGCAACACTCTCTGGGAGCAGACCAAGGACTTTCTGGAGAAGAACCGCGGCGAGAATGGTCTGGTAAAGGCTGATGCCGTGGAGCAGTACAACAAGATGGCACAGGAGGTCAAGGACCTGGGTGCGGAGATCGAGCGTCTGGAGCAGCAGGCACAGATCGAGGCACAGCTGTCCGCACCGACTTCCAGCCCTGTCCATGCGGACCCGAAGAACGGTGCCAAGAAGGATGTCAAGCCGACCGCCACTGCCGAGTACGCTGAGAACTTCTGGAACATGATCCGCAACCGCGGCCATTACGGCGAGGTCCGCAATGCCCTGTCTGTGGGTGAGGACACCGAGGGCGGCTTTACCGTTCCCGATGAGTTTGAGAAGAAGCTGGTAGAGGCACTGGAGGAGAACAACATCTTCCGTGGTATGGCGACCGTCATCCGCACCAGCTCCGGTACCCGTAAGATTCCTATCGCAGAGGATACCGGCGAGGCAAGCTGGATCGATGAGGGCGAGGAGATCCCGGAGAGCGACACCACCTTCGGTCAGACCATGCTGTCTGCTTACAAGCTGGGCACTATGATCAAGATCTCCAACGAGCTGCTGAACGACTCTGCATTCGACCTTGCCACCTATATTGCCCGCCGTTTCGGTGTGCGTATGGGCAACGCAGAGGAGCGTGCATTTATCACCGGCGACGGTGTGGGCAAGCCTCTGGGCCTGCTGGCAGAGACCGGCGGTGCCAAGGTCGGTGTGACCGCTGCCCAGAAGGATGCTGTGTCCTTTGATGAGATCTTCAAGCTCTACTACGCACTGAAGGCTCCGTACCGCAAGAAGGCACAGTTCCTCTGCAACGAAGCCCTGGTGCTGCAGCTGATGACCATCAAGGACAACAACGGCAACTATATCTGGAAGCCGGGTCTGGAAATCGGCAAGCCTGATACCCTGCTGAACCGTCCGCTGAAGACCTCCGCCTTCATGCCGGAGATCAAGGGTGGCAGCAAGGTCATGGCCTTTGGTGATTACAGCTACTACTGGGTGGCTGACCGCCAGAACCGCACCTTCCGCCGTCTGAACGAGCTGTATGCCCGTACTGATCAGGTCGGTTTCCTGACCACCCAGCGTGTGGATGGCAAGCTGATCCTGCCGGAAGCCGTACAGCTTCTGCAGATGGCACCGCAGGGCTAAGAAAGCCTGGAAAGGAGGAGCCGGTTATGGCACTGATCCCGCTTTACGAAGCGAAGACCTATCTCCGCGTGGACAGCAGTGATGAGGATGCCCTGATCGGCATCCTTTTATCTTCTGCGGAGCAGATGTGCAAGGATGTGGGACGTTTATCGGAAGACCAGTGGGAGGCAGTCAATGCCGCTGACCGGGATGCCGAAAATGGGATACAGCCCACAAGGGAACTGGAAGCCCTGCGAAGCACCTGCCGTGTAGCGATTCTGTATGCACTGGGGTATCTCTATGAGCACCGGGACGAAGCTGATCATCACCAGCTGATGCTGACGCTTCGTTCCATTCTGTTTGCTGTGAGGGAGGGGGTGTTCTGATGATCGAGAAACTGAATGAGCGGATCACGATCGAGAAAAGCACGGTTGTGACCGATAAGGTCGGAAACCATCGGAACACATGGGAGGAATATTTCACCTGCTTTGCCTACGCTTCGACCTATCAGGCGCAGGAAGAAGAGGGTGAGGTCACAGCCGAACAGAAGAGCGTGGTGTTTACGGTGCGCTGGTGCAGTGAGACCAGAAATCTCACATCAACGGGTTTCCGCATCCGCTTCCGGGAGCAGCTCTACAATATCGAATCCGTTGACCCGATGAACTATCAGAAGAAGATTCTGAAGATTCATTGCAGACTGGAAAGGAGGCAGCCGGATGAGCAGAACCGTCAGCATTGATGAGATGGCAGACGCCATCAACGAAGGACTGAAAGAGTATGCGACCCTTGCCTCCACGGAGGTCAAGAAGGCAGTCCGCAAATCTGCGAAAACGGTCAAAGACCAGATCTCGGCCAATGCACCATCCCGGACGGGCGCGTACAAAGGAAGCTGGATGGCGACCAAGCAGTCCGAATCCAGCCAGAGCCTTCAGATGGTAGTGCATTCCAAGAACCGCTACCAGCTGGCACATCTGCTGGAAAAAGGTCATGCCAAGCGCGGTGGCGGACGGGTGGCAGGAAGACCGCATATCGCTCCAGCAGAACAGGCCGGCATCGAGCAGCTCCAGTCCCTCATCGAAAAGGCGCTGAAATAGGAGAAACCAATGACCCACGAAGAAGTAAAAGCTCTGGTGGAGGAGATGGGGCTTCCTTATGCGTATGACCATTTCGCAGAAGGGGAGAGTCCTGATCCACCGTTTATCTGCTTTCTGTATCCCAGGGCTGAGAACTTTGGTGCGGATAACCTTGTGTGCCACCATTTCAACCGGCTGGACATTGAGGTCTACACCGATTACAAAGACCCGGATATGGAAGCAAATATTGAAGAAGTCCTGACCGAGCATGAACTCTACTATGAGAAAAGTGAGGTCTGGATCGAAACCGAAAAGATGTATGAAGTCCTGTATGAGCTGACCGTGTGATGCTCATGCAGGATATTTTTATGGGAGGAACACTATGTCGAAGAAAAGCAATAAGGTCAAATTTGGCCTGAAAAACTGCCATTATGCCAAGGCAACCTTTGACGAAGATGGCAGCGTCACTTACGCAAAGCCGGTCCGCATCCCCGGTGCAGTCAGTCTTTCTATGGATGCCAATGGCGAGATCGAGCCGTTCTATGCGGACAATATCGCTTACTATGTCGTGAATAACAACTCCGGCTACGAGGGTGATCTGGAGATCGCACTGATTCCGGAGAGCTTCCTTACGGACATCATGCACGAGGAGCTGGACGGCAACGGCGTGCTTGCTGAGAATGCCAATGTGGAACTGGAGCATTTTGCGTTCCTGTTCGAGTTCGATGGTGACCAGCGCCACATCCGTCATGTGCTGTACAACTGTGTGGCAAGCCGTCCGTCCATCGAGGGTGAGACCAATGAGGACAGCAAGGAAGTCAAGACGGACACCCTGAACCTGCAGGCAACCCCTTTGGCAAACGGTTATGTAAAGGCAAAGACCGGTACCAACACCACCGATGATGTCTATAACAAGTGGTACGATGCGGTCTATGAGCCGCAGGCGGAAGCTGTGGACACCGAAGACACCGGTCACACCGAGGAGCCGCAGGGCTAAGTGACCGACACACACACCGCAGGGCTTCGACTCTGCCTACACTATTATAATAGGAGAACAAAACTATGAAGAAGATCATTCCGCTGTTTGCATTTATTCTTGCTGTCTTTCTGGCCGTCTGCTCGTTTAGCATCATCCCTACCGGATACACTGGCGTGAAGACCAGTTTTGGTCAGATCCAGGAAACCACCATCCAGAGCGGCAAGCTCAACTTCTGCATTCCCTTTGTACAGAGCATCCACAAGGTCAACAACAAGCAGCAGGATAAGCACATCGAGGCGCAGGTCTGGGGTGAAGCCTCCGACAAGACTCCGGTGTATGCCGCTGATGTCATTGTGACCTATCAGGTACTTCCTGAGAAGAGCGCATGGCTGTATGCGAATGTGTCCGACATCAAGAATCTGGTCGGTGATGAACTGGTGGCATCTGCCATCAAGTCTGCGATGGCAGAACTTGGTCCCAATGAAGTGACAAACCGTACCAAGATTGAGCCTCTGGCTCAGCAGAAGTTGGCAGAGTCGCTGGAACAGAAATACGGCGAGGGCGTTGTGTTTGTGAACAAGGTCGTAATCAACGATATGGATTTCGAGGAGGCTTATAACGACGCAATCCAGCAGAAGTCCATTGCACAGCAGAACGCCGATAAGCAGAAGATTGAGAACGAAGCCGCCATTGCCAAGGCAGAAGCTGACAAGCAGGTGGCAATCACCAATGCGGAGGCTGAAGCCCAGAAGACTTCCATTGCTGCAGAAGCGCAGGCCGAGGCAAACCGCAAGATTGCAGAGAGTCTGTCCTATACGCTGATCGAGTATCAGAAAGTTCAGAAGTGGGATGGCAAGCTGCCCACTGTGAGCGGTGGCAATGCTCTGGTGAGCATCGACCCGGCTGAGTAAGAAACACGATATACGGCAGAGCTTCGGCTCTGCCACTTTTACATGAAATTTTTGGAGGATACGATTATGGCAGTTACGAAGAAAATCGAGATCGATGGCAAAGAAGTCACTTTCAAGGCCAGTGCCGCTGTGCCTCGCCTGTACCGCATCAAGTTCGGACGCGACATCTACAAAGACCTGCGCCAGCTGGAAAAGAGTGTGGGGGAGAACGACGAGGACAATTCCAACCTTGATCTGTTCAGTCTGGAGATGTTCGAGGATCTGGCATGGCTGATGGCCCGTCATGCAGACCCTGCGAATGTGCCGGACAGCCCTGAGGAGTTCCTTGACCAGTTCAACACCTTCTCCATCTACCAGATTCTGCCCCAGCTGATCGAACTGTGGGGCCTGAATGTGCAGACCGAGGTGGAATCCCGAAAAAACCTCGCAAAAGTGAGCGGGAAATGAACACCCCACTCTTTCTGCTGCGCTGTGTGCAGCTCGGTATCAGCATCGCCGACCTCGACCTGCTGACCATCGGGTTGGTCAATGATATGTTCACGGAGCGACAGAATGACGATTATCCGTACAAAGAGCTGGCAAGTCAGTCGGACTTCGACCACTTCTAAAGAAAAACAGACGACCGTGCTTATATTGCAAACGAAATAAGCACAGTCGTCTGACAGCAGGGTATAAAAAATCCCCCAGCCGTGCACAACTGGGGGAGAAAGAAGGTGGCCCGGAGGTCATCTTCCCGGTCTCAGACCTCGCAAGGTTACTGAAACCTGATCGCTAATGAATTATAGCTGATTGGGTGTAAATAGTCAACTAAGTATTTCATGCAGAAGCGGAATCGGTGGGTTTGCGTGTATCTTCAAAGACATTGCGAAGGTAATCAGGGCCTTCCATCCATAGGCCAGTAGAATAATCGAACAACTCCTTATAAGCAGGGGAAGTCGAAAACTCAAAGAATGCCTGATCAAAGGGGATGCCCGATTCGGCGCAGTAATCTTCGAGCATTGCCCGCATGACATTTACAGCACAAGACTCGCGCTGTTCGTCACTGACATTATAGGTGCTTGAAGTCATAGTTGTCACTCCTTATAAATTCGAGAGATTGGATCGCTTTTTCGTTGCAGAAGCAGAACTGGTCTTCTAGGCGATTCGGCAGTAGCATTTTGATAGCAAAGCTATCGGCATCTTCAGAGCCGGGTTCACCATAAGCGCGTGTGGTGTAAAGCTGTAAAGTGCGGGCAGTTTGGTCGTCGGCTATTTTTCCTCCGATGATGTCAAACTTGGCGTACTGTTCCCGGACATCTGGGAACAAGGTTCTTCTACGGTTTGAAGCAACAAAATGGAGCCAATTCCTATCAGCAGCATTGAATAGGTGAATGGCGATATCGGGATTTAAATGGAGTTTGAAAACAGAAATGTAACCGGATGCTGTGCCAGAAGGCAGTTTCCCTTCGTTTACCTGTTTGTTTACAGACAGAGGAACAAAACCTTGAGCCTGCTTGTAGGAGCTTGTGACGTAGAAACCGCGCCCGAAATCTTTGCCTTGTTTACATTTGCTAAGATCGATTTCGGACACCTGGATGAAACTGCCGTGATAGAGCAACATTCCGTTTGTTAATGTCAGCATACGGCAACACCTCGGCTTTTCAGCATTTCCTCGACATCATCCAAAGCGCACTCATAGCTGCTTAAATGGAGAAAGTCGTAACACCTGGCGATAAATCCAAACACATCATTATCCTGAAATATCTTCGCGCAGGCTTCAGGAGACTTTTTCCACTTGGATTGAGCCATACGGAAAACCCAGCACTGCATATCGGCAATATCAATTTGATGTTCACTCATAGAGCATACCTCCTTTGAGTACAATTTTTCAATTTAAGTATAGCTCTTTTTTCGGCTTATAGCAACGAAAGATTTGTAAATTTCTAAGTTGCAAGCCCACTTCCCAAAAAAGTAACTCACGAGTTAGTAACTTACGAGTATATTATTTTACCGCTTTAGCCTGTCTGCCTCGTGCAGATGGGCTTTTTTCATGCCCACGAGGAGGTGGTTACCCGCATGGCATCCAGAATCCAGGGCATCACCGTTGAAATCGGCGGCGATACCACAAAGCTCTCCAAAGCACTGGAAGGTGTAAACAAATCAATAAAGGGGACGCAGTCCGGACTGAAGGATGTCAACAAACTCCTGAAGCTGGACCCCTCGAATACTGAACTGGTCGTCCAGAAGCAGAAGATGCTCAAGGATGCCATTGAAGCCACCAAGGAAAAGCTGGCAACCTTAAAGACCGCTGCACAGCAGGCCAATGAACAGCTTGCCAATGGTGAAATCACCCAGCAGCAGTACGATGCTCTCCAGCGTGAGATTGCTGAGACAGAACAGAATCTGAAATCCCTGCAGGAGCAGGCGGCGACCACTAACGCGACCCTTGCCAAAATCGATGAGGTCGGCGAAAAATTACAGAACCTTGGCTCTTCGGTCGAAAATGTGGGTAAGAAGTTCCTTCCTGTGACCGCAGCTGTGACCGGCCTCGGCACAGCGGCAGTGAAAACAGCGGCTGACTTCGATGCTGAGATGAGCAAGGTTTCTGCTATTTCCGGTGCGACCGGGGCTGACTTTGACAAACTCCGTGCGAAAGCCCGTGAGATGGGCGCAAAGACCAAATTCTCCGCAACAGAAGCCGCCTCCGCGATGGAGTATATGGCGATGGCCGGTTGGCGCACCGAAGATATGCTTTCTGGTATTGAGGGCATTATGAACCTCGCGGCCGCTTCCGGTGAAGACCTCGCCACGACCTCGGATATCGTCACGGACGCCCTTACCGCTTTCGGCCTGTCGGCTTCAGATTCCGGTCATTTTGCGGATATCCTTGCGGCAGCTTCTTCCAACGCGAACACCAACGTCAGCATGATGGGCGAGACGTTCAAGTACTGTGCGCCTATCGCCGGCGCGTTGGGATTCTCGGCAGAGGATACCGCAGAAGCCATCGGCCTCATGGCAAACAGCGGTATCAAGGCTTCGCAGGCTGGTACTTCTCTGCGTTCCATTATGAACAACCTTGCCGGTGATGTGACCTTTGCCGGCAAGAACATCGGTGAGGTCACGATTGCTACCAGCAATGCAGACGGCAGTATGAGAAGCCTGAATGACATTCTTGCAGACTGCCGTGTGGCTTTTGCAGGATTGTCTGAATCCGAAAAGGCAGCCAATGCGGAAGCTCTGGTCGGCAAGAATGCAATGTCCGGCTTCCTCGCTCTGATGAATGCCGGCGAGGGGGATATCAATAAACTCCGTGGTGCAATCGAGGGATGCGATGGCGCATCCGAACGCATGGCAGAAACCATGCAGGACAATTTAAGTGGTCAGCTCACCATTCTGAAATCTCAGTTGGAGGAGCTGGCCATTTCTTTTGCCGATATCCTGATGCCGACCATTCGCAAAATCGTATCGGCGGTGCAGCAGTTTGTTGATAAGCTGAACAGCATGGACGACAGCACCAGAGAGGTGATTATCCGAGTCGCGCTGCTGGCAGCTGCGATTGGTCCGCTGCTCATTGTTCTGGGTAAGACCATATCAACGGTCGGCACAGCGATGCGGGGATTCAGTTCTCTCGCAAAGGGTGTCCGGCTGCTCATTACCCACGTGGGTGGTGCCAGCGGTGCATTCGGCAAACTGGGCGCAGTGCTGGGCGGCCTATCCGGGCCGGTTGTGGCGGTGGTCGCGGTCATCGGTACACTGGTAGCAGCATTTCTCGATTTGTGGAATACAAACGAGGAATTCCGTACAGCAATCACTGGCATCTGGAACGATATCGTATCCAAAGTGAAAGCCTTCTGCGACCAGTTGACGCAGCGGATCAATGCACTCGGCTTTGATTTTAAGGATATCACTCAGGTTCTGCAATCAATCTGGAACGGATTCTGTCAGTTGCTGGCCCCACTGTTCGAAGGCGCATTTCAGAATATCTCTACTATCTTCGGCGCCGTGCTTGATTCGATGGTCGGTCTGCTCGATGTTTTCTCTAACATTTTCTCCGGAAATTGGCGTGGAGCGTGGGAGTCGGCAAAGAGTATTTTCTCTGGAATCTGGCAGGGCATCCGCTCGATTCTCTCTGTTACCCTTACGACTCTGCGGAATACGCTGGATGTTTTCCTTGGATTCTTCGGTACAAGCTGGCAGTCTGTCTGGAGCGGCATCCAGCAGTTCTTTGTGTCGATTTGGAGTGGAATCAGTGGATTTTTCTCGGATACGGCTTCGTCCATTCATTCGGTGGCAATCTCTGTGTTTACGGGGATTTCCGGATTCTTCACTTCGATTTTGACCTCGATCCAGACGACCTTCCGCACGACATGGACGGCGATTTCGCAGTCGGTTTCGTCTGCACTGACCGTGATCCACGACACTGTGGTGCGTGTATGGATGGCAATCTCGACTGTAATCTCGTCTGTGATGACTTCCATCTGTGAGACAATCCTGCAGGTTTGGTCCGGAATCTACACCACGATCCAGCCTCTGCTGGAGGCATTCCAATACCTGTTCAAGACGATTTGGCAGGCCATTCAGATTTTGGTCGGTGCTGCACTGACGGAAATTTACTCGAAAATCGTTTCGATTTGGAATTCTATCGTTGCATTTGTGACACCCCTACTTTCTGGCCTACAGTCGGTTTTCTCGGCAGCATGGACAGCCATCCAGCTGGCGATCTCTACGGTGCTGACGGCAATCCGGACTTCGGTGACATCTATCTGGAATGCAATCGTATCGTTCCTCTCGCCGCTGCTGACCGGAATCCAGACTCGGATGACCTCCGCATGGATGGCAATCCAGAATGTGATTTCGACTACTCTCTCGACAATCCATTCGGTGGTGTCGTCTATTTGGATGGCTATTAGCAGTAAAATTTCGTCTGTGGTTTCGGGCATCCGGTCCGTGATTTCTTCCGGCTGGAACTTCATGAAATCCACAGTTACGAATCTCAGCAACGAAATCCGCTCGGCAGCGACAAGTGCATTCGAGTCTATGAAGTCTGGAATCTCGTCCACAATTTCGGGCATCCAGACTACGATTTCGACCGGATTCAACAATGCAGTTTCGTTCATCAAGGGGTTGATAGGGCAGGCGTTCTCGTGGGGCTCTGACCTGATCGGAAACATCGTGTCGGGCATCAAGTCACGGATTCAGGATGTGACAAATGCAGTGACCGGTGTGGCAGATAAGATCCGCTCAGTCCTTCACTTTTCTGTGCCGGATGAAGGCCCACTTTCCGATGCAGATGAGTATATGCCCGACTTCATGAAGCTGCTGGCGACCGGAATTAAGAAAAATGTCCGTGTTGTCGTGAAGGCGGTGCGTGGTCTGGCTTCGTCTATGAGTGACAATCTGACCACTCCCGTCGATTCTCTGAGCGACTGGATGGATTCTGTAGTCGGTGGTTTTGCAACGACCATTCACAGAAGCGAACGCGGAATCGGCTCGGCGGCAGGAAGCGTGGGTCGCAGCATTCAATCGCAGCTCATGTCCGGACTTTCCGGCGTGAAGACGCAGTTCCAGCAGCTCTGGACCGACCTGCAGGGTATCACCAAGGCAGCAGTCGGCAACATGAGCGATGAAGTGAAGCAGGGCTTCGCGGATATGAAATCTTCCATTAGTGAACTGAGTCAGGAAACCAGTTCACTTGGCAGTGCAATCCGCAGTCTCGGCGACACTTTCAACTCTGATTTCCTGAAAAATCTGGGAAATGGCATCAGCAAAATCGGCGATACGGTAGACAACGTCATCCGCATTGTGGACAAGATCGGCTCCATGAAGACCACGATTGGAAATCTCGGAAGTACGATGCAGAACCTCGGCAACATTCTCGGTACAGAGAATGGCGGTGGTCTGCTGTCTAACCTTGGCAGTTTCCTGTCGAAAATCGGTACTGCGGATGGCGGCCAGATCGTAGCCAAATTCGGAGAGTTAATCTCCGGTTTGACCTCTAAAATGGGCGGTCTGGGGCAGGGAATTTCCAGCATCCTCTCTAAACTGGGAAGCCTCGGCTCCAGCAGTAGCGGAATCCTATCGAGCCTCGGCAGTCTGGCGTCCGGTGTGATCTCCAAACTTGGAGGTCTGGGCGGCAGCCTGACCGGATTGCTCTCCGGAATTGGCTCATCGCTGGGTAGCATCGCCGGGTCGGTCGGCTCAGCATTGGCAGGTCTGTTCGGGTCAGTCGGCTCTACCGTCTCCAGTCTGGCCGCTGGCGCAGGCACAGCCCTTGCTGGCGTGGCAAGTTCAGCAGGTGGCCTCCTCGCATCGGCAGGTACAGCACTCGCGGGTCTGGCTGGTCCGGCCGGCATCGCAGTCGCGGCAGTCGGCGGTATCGGCCTTGGTTTGATCGCTCTCTGGAAGCATTGCGATGGTTTCCGTGAGGGTGTGACGAATATTTGGAACAAAGTGACATCGGTATTCTCGAAGGGCGCGGCGGCGATCAAGAACGGAATCTCCAATGCGGCGTCTGCGATAAGCAGCGTGGCATCGTCTATTTGGAGTGGCATTAAGAATGTGACCTCGTCTGCCTGGAACTGGGGTAAGGATATCGTCGGTGGTATCGCCGGTGGCATCAAAAAAGGGGTGAGCTGGGTCGGTAGTGCGGTGAAGAGCGTAGCAAAGGGAATCCGCTCGTTCCTTCACTTCTCTGTGCCGGACGAAGGCCCGTTGTCTGATGCTGACACCTATATGCCGGACTTTATGAAGCTCTTGACGAGTGGCATCAAGGGCAGCGAGGGCGGTCTGCTGAAACAGGTCCGCTCTATGGTATCTAAGGTACAGCGCGGTGTGTATATCACGGTCAACGGTTACAACGCCCGGAACGATGATGAACTGGCACAGACCGTTGCCGATAAAATCAACGGCATGATTCATGAAGATGATTCGGTATTCAAGTAAAGGGGGAGATGCGTATGGGCTACAATGCCCCAAAGCAGACTGTATCGCAGTTTCAGCTTAAAGGCAGATATGCCAGACAGTATCTGTCGTTTGCAGGGAAGTCCAGCAAGGACTTCCTTTTATATTTATCTGGTCCCGGTGTGTATGATTCTCCGGCTGCGGATGTGGATACCACCTCGGTTCCCGGCCGCAATGGAGATATTATCACAGAAAAGGCAAAAGCCGGACGGCGTCGGTATCAGAATGTGGATATCAAGTACAAGGCCTTCTTCTTCAACGGCCTGCCGGCCAAGACCGCAGCAGTCAAGGCATGGCTGCTCTCGCCGGTGGGGTATCAAAAATTGCAGGACACCTACGACCCGGATTTCTTCCGAATGGCGGTCTGCAAAGATGCCCTTGCCTTTGATGTGACTGCCCAGAGAGCCGCGGAAATGGAGCTAACCTTTAACTGCAAGCCCCAGCGGTGGAGTGTAGAGGGGCAGAGAAGCATTCGGCTGGAAAGCAGAGCAACGCTCAAAAATCCCTTTGCTTTCCCTGCACAGCCCATCTTCAAGGTCTATGGAGACAGCGGCGGTGAGCTGTATGTGGGCGAAGAGAAGATCACCATTCACAGCATCACGGACTATGTGCTGCTCAACTGTGAAACGCACAATGCCTACAATGCTACCGGATTTTGCAATGAAACCATTCTTTCGAATGACTTTCCAGAACTGCCGGAGGGCAAGACACAGATCACATGGACAGGCGGTATTACGGCAGTGGAGGTCATTCCACGTTGGTGGACGCTTTGATGGGAGATGAGGCCGGTGATCCCATGCTTATATGATTCCAAAGAAATGAAGTTCACCCATAACGGCATCGGGAAGCTGGCCGACACACAGTCCTGTACTGTGACCGAAAAGCGAAACGGCAGTTATGAGCTGAAGCTGGTCTGTCCGGCAGATGGTATCCATGCCGAAATGCTGGAGGAGGGGAATATCATCCTCGCCAAGCCCTCCGACACTATGCAGAGCCAGCCGTTCCGTATCTACAAGATCACCACTCCCATTGACGGGAAACTGGAAGTGCAGGCACGGCACATTTCCTATCAGCTCAACTTTATTACAGTTTCCCCGTTTTCAGTGACCGGGTGTATCGGAGCAATGCAGGGACTGAAAAGTCATGCGGCTTCCGACTGCCCATTCGATGTCTGGACGGATGTGGATTCCAGTGCAACCTTTACGCTGGGGGTTCCATCCTCGTTTCGTAACTGTCTGGGCGGCATGGATGCTTCTGTGCTGGATACCTTCGATGGAGAATTCGAGTGGGATAGATATCTGGTCAAGTTCCATAAGGCCAGAGGTGCGGATCATAATGTCCACATCACCTACGGCAAGAATCTGACTGACTTCAAGATGGAAAAATCCATCGAGAACACCATCACAGGTGTGCATCCGTATTGGGTGGACAGCGAAACACAGGAGGTCATGGAACTGCCGGAAAAGGTAGTGCTGATGAGCAAGAAGTTTGTTCCATATCAGAAAATCACTGTGCTGGACTGCACCAGTGACTTTCAGGAGAAACCTACGGAGGACGCACTGAGAGAATTTGCCCAGAACTATATCGACACGACCGACCTGACCGAGCCGGAGATTGACATCAAAATCGACTTTGTTCAGCTCTGGAATACACCAGGATACGAGGATATTGTGGAAGCGGAGCGTGTTTCCCTCTGCGATACCGTCCATGTGTATATCTCGAAGCTGGGCATCGAGGTCAGCTCTAAGGTCACGGAAACCGAGTATGATTCGCTGCTGGAACGGTATAACAGCATCACGCTGTCGAACTCCACGGTCAGCAGTCGGAATTCCTCGTTGACAGGTTCGCTGAACAGTATCCGGAATACAGCGACCATTGCTTACGACACTGCAATCCGTGCAGAAACAGCTGTGGGAGAACAGGTCGGTGGAATCACAGCATCGATCATCTATGACGGTACACTTTTTGCTGCGCTGTTCGGACTACATTATAAAAATGAGACTGACAGCAAAGGCAACACTGTCCGCTATGCGTTCAATGCCAGAGCTTTGAGTCAGTCTACGGTAGCGTGGAAAAACAGCTCTGCCGGGTTATTTGTATCTACCGATGGTGGTAAGACGTGGGGCTATGGCTGGGAGTCAGATGATACTGCAGACAAAACAGCAATCCTGCTGGAACAGACCCTCAAGGAACTGGACGACCGCTATAAGAAAGCAACAGAGCTTTCCGAAGATTTACTGAAAGAGCTGGATGAACGGTACAAAACGGCGACCGCCATTTCTGCAGAGCTTCAGAAAACACTCGATCAGCGGTATGAAACAGCAAAGAAGCTGTCCAAAGAGCTGTATGAGGAGTTGGACAAGCGGTATGGAACTGGAAACACGGGAATCCCTGTGTCGGAAACAACACCGGAAGCCCCGGCAGTCGATACCCTCTGGGTCGATAAGAAGAACCTGCGGTTAAAGCTCTGGGATGGCGAGCAGTGGCAGACGGTTGGCTATGAGCCGGAGAAACCCGACCCGGAACCAACTGATCCAGAGCCCACGGAACCCACAGAGCCAGAGATTCCAGATACAGAAGACAAAGAAGAAGGTGACACCGAGGAAGGAGGGGGCGCGTAATGGTCACAAGCATTTATCAGGAAGTGGAGCTGTCGCTGACGGAAAATCTCATCCCGGTGACAGTTCCGGTCAAGCAGTATGACAACAAAGCACGGAAAGTTCGCTGTGTCCTATATAACAACTCCGTGCAGTATTCTGTGCCGCAGGACTGCATCGTAGCCTGTTCCGGCACCAGACCGGACGGTACGATTTTTCACTACATCAGCGAAACGGCAACTGACCTTGTATTTGTCGAAAATGGAGCGGTCGTCTTTACGATTACGGCTTTCATGACCGCGCAGGCAGGACGGTTTCCGCTGGATGTTGTTATGCTCAGCACAGCAGGTGATGTCCTTGGCTCGTTCTCCCTCACACTGAAAGTGGAGCGGGCGGCCATCAACAACGGTAAGATCGCCACTTACACTTATGCCGGTGTGGTGGAAGCCATCCGCAAAGGACTGCTGGAAGTATATATCACGGACGATGGCTATTTTGCCATTGTGTCGGAGGATGGGCTTGGCTTCAGCGATAAGTCGGAGTCCAGTACCATCCAGAAGTTCATCGAGAATCTGCTCAATTGCACGGTCACGGATGACGGCTATCTTGCCTTCACCACGGAAGATGGCCTGAAGCTCATCTTCTCGATGGACGATGACGGACGACTGGTCGTAGAGTTTGCAAACGGCTGATGCAGCCGGGAAAGGAGAAAAATATGTCGGAATATATCGGCAATCGTATCGTTCCGCACCATGATGGTGTTTGGGACAAAACGAAAGAATATGAACCGTTGACCATTGTATATGAGGAAGCAACGGGTGACAGCTATATCAGCCGCAAACCTGTGCCGGCCGGAACGCTTCTGTCGCAGGAGAAATACTGGGCGATGTGTTCCCGGTTCTCGGAGCAGATGGCACTTCATCGGAAAAAGACTGCGCAGGATGTGGCTGATATCACGAAGAAAGTGGATGCCACCAACAGTGCCGTTGCTGCGAATAAGGCAGAAATGGACAAGACCGCAGAAACGCTGAAAGCCCAGATTGATGCCAATGTCAAGGCATCTACGGACAAAAATGCCAACTATGCGCAGGAGTTGGTGGATGCTCGTGTGGATGATACCGGAAAAATCTATGGCACGGCAGGCGACAATGTCCGAGCCATCGGCAGGGTGCGTTCCATGCAGGATGTCATGAAGAACTGGTATCTGAATGCCGGCTATGTGAACAAAAACGGCTACATTACTGCGTCTGAGAGCTGGCGTGTGGCGCATCTAATCCCAGTCAGTGGTGATTCCATTCTGGTGACTGGTCAGTTCGGCTATATGAGCGGCAGTGATGAGTACAACAATGTGGTCTGCTATGACATGGATCGCAAATTCCTCGGCGGCTGCTTCCGGGCAGAAAATAACAAAGTCTATGACAATTATGTGATCACGTTGCTCCCGAATACCCGTTTCATTTCCATTACTACTAGTGAAAAGCTGCTGCCGAAGCTCTCTGTATACCTTTACGACAATATGCTCCCGTTGAATCTTTTGTCGAATTACGCGACTAGCTGGCAGTGGATGAACGGAAGCGTGGACATCAGGTTTACGGGTAGTAAGGTGACCGTTACCTTCCCAGAGGGTAAGAATGTATATGTCTGCCGCCGCCCGAATGGTACTCAGTATGAGCAGACGCTGTTGACTGATGCAAGCAGCATTTCGGTGGATTTCTCCACAAAAAAGTGGTGGGCTGTCTACTATGATGGCAAGGAAGTATCTGCGGACGAGTCTGGAACGAAGATTGAAGTTCCGGTCATCAGGGTGGCAAATACCGATGGGGACTGGGGCAAGTTGTTCACCCGGAACCGTTTTGTGTTTGCTGTGTTTTATGATGGTAATGTCGTATATGCTGCTCCATCCAACAACGGTACGGTCATCAACGGCATCGACTACGGTAATCCGGCGAAGATTGCTTATAATGCGGTGACCCAGCACAAGTACCGCTCGGCGAAGATGTTCCTTTCCACGGGTCAGCTCATGATTGACACCGTCAACCGCACCATTCAGGTCACTAAACGGATTCTTGCTGCGGTGGATAACGGCACCTACTACTGGATTAGTGTCGGTGAGGAGCCTGTGCCGATGCTGGACAGCGAGGAAGCAGAAAAGCACCACATGCTGATTTTGGCCTATGATTCCTCCAAGGGTGAAATCAACCTTTACAACACTGCGCAATTCCGTGCGTTGGGAGCTTTTGGCTATTATATCGCCGCATGGTATGAGAATCACTTCTGGTATCCGCACATGGGCTCGTCCTTCAGCATCGTACTGAATGGTACGGAGTATAAGGCAGGTGCACTGTTCGATGAGGAGCGCCGTGATTCTTATATTGAGAAAAAGTATGCGAACCAGTTCCAGCAGATTCGTTCTGACCTTGCCGGCCGCGATTCCCGGCACATGTATCTGGCAAGTGGTGGAATCACCATCGATCAGAATGCTGGCACGATTCAGGTCAGCTCCAAGTGTCTGGGTGTGCCGGATACGTTCCACTATCAGTGGATCACCGCAAGTGACCCGGTGGAGATGGCGTTCAATACGGCCGGTTCTTATGGAATGCCGATGCGTATCCTCGCTTACGATGCCAGTACGCAGACCATTAACCTGTATGACACCAGCCTGTTCCGAAAGCTGGGCACGAACGGTTTCTATATCGCAAGCTGGTATCTGAGCAAGCTGTATAATCCGCATATCAACCCGGATGTGACCTTTATCGTAAACGGAAAGGAATACAAAGCTGGTGACCTGTTTGCGGACAATGAGGCATCCTTTATCCCGAAGCGTATTACTGACTATGTTCAGAAAGCAGTATCGGGTAACACAGAGGATGACATCGTGACCCCGTCCCATTGGGACTGCATGGAGGGGCGGCAATTGTCTATCTTCTATGACTGCCTTTCCCGGCATGATGGCAAGGAAAATCTGTATGTGTTCGCCAAAGGTACGAATGCAGTCCGGGTGTCCATCAGCAATCTCAATATCCGCAAGGGTCCGGGCACGAACTATGCGAAGACCGGGCAGCACACCGGCAAGGGGGTGTTCACCATTATTGCGGAATTTGCCGGCGCGGGTTCCACGAAAGGCTGGGGCAAGCTGAAATCCGGTGCAGGCTGGATCAGTCTGGATTACGCCGCTCGTATCTAAAACAGTCCCCGTCCTCCTTGGGCGGGGCGTACATATGGTGCAAATAGGACAATAATCAACCGCATTATTCTCCGTCTTTCTGCGGCCAAATTTACTTGATAATATCACGAAACAGAGGGAATATGTGACTGCCCAAAGAGAAAAAGCGGGCAGGAAGGAGCGATGATTTATGAGTGCTGGTACGGATTTCCTTGCAAGTTTGCAGAAAAAGACTGTGAAAAGTACAGTCCAACAGAAACAGCAGAAGAGAGCGAATGCATCCGCTGTGGATGTCTCGGCTTTACTGGAAGCCGCTCTCAGGCAGAAGAAACCTACGGAAGCTGTGGCAGATGTTCGTCAAAGTGCGGATGTCGCCACAGCTTCTTTTTTACCACCGACTGACACGCATCAAGGCAAGTCTACTCAACAAAAGCCGAAAAGCGCGTCAGATAAAGCAGTACCACAGAAGCAATCAACCTCAAAATCCAAAGACATCGTTGATGCCGGTATCACAGCCCTTATCCAGAAAGCTCTGGATGCCAAAAAGGTTATGGAGCAGCCGGATATTGCAGAAAGGCTGCAAAGTAGTATGGAGAGCGAGTTCACACAGCTTTTCGCTGCCGAGAATGAACCGCAGGAAAGCAAGTTTGTTTCGACTGCGACATTCCGCACCACCAAAAAGAAGATTGGAAGCATCCGTGTGGCGGCTTATATCCGCGTGTCCATGGATATGAGCGACCAGGAGAACTCATACGAAACGCAGGAAAAGTATTTTAATCAGCTGATTCAAAGCAATCCGGAATGGAATGCAGTCGGCGTGTACTCCGATTACGGTATCTCCGGCACTTCCAAGGAAAAGAGAACTGGATTCCGCAGGCTGATGCGCCACTGTAAGGATGGCAAAATCGACCGCATTGTGTGCAAGTCCATTTCCCGATTTGCCCGAAATACGGCTGACTTTATGACGGCACTGGATACCCTGCACGACTGCGGAGTGACGATTCTGTTCGAGAAAGAAAATCTGGATACGGCAGACCCGACCAGCGACTTCATCCTTACAACGCTGGCCGCCATCGCACAGGAAGAAAGCCGCAGCATTTCCGGTAACATCCGACAGGGCAATAAGATGCGCTTTCCGAAAGGGGAAGTTCCCAACAAGATTATGTACGGATACCGCTACAACGGGAAGATGGTTACTTCCGAGAGCGGATATGAGTATAAAGACATCGAGGTCGTGGAAGAAGAAGCCAAGGTCGTCCGGCGCATTTTCAACGAAGTCGTGGAAGGCAAAGCCTATACGGAAATCGCAAGGGGACTGAATCTGGATAAGATTCCGGCTCCGGAGTCAGATATGGCGAGGGCCAGAAAGCGGAATTCCAAGAAAGGACAGCTGAACAGTGATTTACAGGACGGCTGGACTGGAGGGAATATCACGAGAATCGTCCGTGCCGAGCGATACATGGGAGCAGTTCTCATTCAGAAGGTGTTCACACCGGATTATCTGACCCATACGGTTCAGAAAAACAACGGTGAAGTTCCACAGTATTTTGTCCGGAACCACCATCCGGCAATCATTGATGAGGATTTGTTTCAAAAAGCGCAGGAAGTCGTAAAGGCAAACAGTGAACTGTATAACAGGACAAGGTTCAAGAAGAAGCAGAGAGCATTTTCTCAGAGGCTCATCTGTGGGGAGTGTGGACGGTTCTACTCTGTGACAAATGGAAACGGAAGCAATCCCATTTGGAGATGCCCTACGAGCAGCCAGACGACTGGAAAGTGCATCTGCCATGCAGAGAAAGTATACGAGGAACAGATTGTTCGTGTATTCCGTAAGGCGATTCTGGAACGGTTCCGGCTGACCATCAAGCCCATTCACGACAATGTGGCTGTGGCAGATATCATGAGCGGACGTTTCAAAGAGCAGTATGACAACTTCACACCGGAAGCGGATTCCTTTGTGAGCCAGATGCTTGCAAGACTGGAAAGCATTCAAAAGCTGGACTTCATGGAACGCGACCGTGCTTTTTATAAGAAGCAGATTGCCGCCGCCCACACCAGTGTGGAAAGCACCAATAAGAAGATTCGGCTTCTGAAAAGTCAGGTAGATGTGATGCATACTCGTCTGGAAGTCCTCGGAGATGAGATGATCAGTCCGGCTTCCATTGAGGAAAAGAAAAAACTCATTGAGAAGCTGGAGCAGGATGTTCAAAAAGACACAGACACTGAGCAGAAGCTGACCGAACAGCTCGACTACATGGAAAACTACTGGGAAGAGCTGGAGAGCGACTATGAACGCAGGGAAAAGGCAATCGAGTGGATGAAGAACTTCCCGGTGGGTCGGGATGGTACGGTGGCTTTCTTAAATGAAGTGACCGAAGAACACTGCAAGGCATTTATCCTTTCGATTACCATCTACTCACCGCTGAAGTTCACGGTTCACTGGTTTGATGATACCAAGACCGAGGTGCAGATGGATTCCAACATTGAAGATTACCGCAATACCGCAAGCTACTATGACGGGCATACGATGCGTGATGGCAGCCAGCGGAAAAAGTATGTAAGAAGAACCAGAAGAAAATAAGAGCCAGTCATAAGGCTGGCAGAAAGGGGCAGATTATGACAAGACAAAAAGTAGATGTGATTCCCGCCAGTGTACGTTCGGTACAGAACGGCGGTCAGCTCAAAAGCCAGACCAATATCCGAGTGGCAGCCTACTGCCGTGTCTCCACGGGAGATGAGAGCCAGCAGACTTCCTACACGACACAGAAAGCATTCTACAAAGACCTCATCACCCGGAAGCCCGGCTGGATCTTTGCCGGCATCTACGCAGATGAAGCAAAATCTGGTACGAACCGGGAACATCGAGAAGAATTCAACCGCATGATAAAAGATGCGATGAATGGAAAGCTGGACTACATCGTTACAAAGTCCATTTCCCGATTCGCACGAAACACCATTGACTCCCTGACCTGTACCCGTGAGCTTCGGCAGCTGAAGCCGCCAGTGGGTATCTATTTCGAGAAAGAAAACATCGACACGCTGGACGCCAAAGGTGAGCTGATCCTGACGATCCTTTCTGCACTGGCACAGGATGAGAGCCGTTCCATTTCCGATAACATCCGCTGGAGCATCCAGAAGAAGTTCCAGTCTGGTGTCCCGCATATCAATCTGAAACGGATGCTGGGATATGAGCTTGGGGAAAATAAGCAGTGGGTCATCGTGCCGGAGCAGGCAGAGATCATCCGCTACATTTTTGACCGTTTCGTGAAAGGCCAGACGGCGAATAAGATCGCTCAGGAGCTGAACCAGATGGAAAAATTCACGGTCAACGGGAAGAAGTGGAGTGCCAGCTCGATCCTGATCGTCCTGCGGAATGAGAAGTATGTGGGCGACATCGAGATGCAGAAGACCATTACCAAAGACTTCCTTACCCACCGTTCCAGCATCAACAAGGGCGAAGCACCCCGGTACTATGTGAAGAACCATCATGTGGGCATCATCGACCGCGTGACTTGGGATAAAGTGCAGACCATGCTGTTCGAGAAGCCGAGGGCAGATATGACGAAAGGCCCCGGCAAGAAAAAGGTAAAGAGCATTAAGGGTTCTCCGTTTGGAAACCTGCGCTGTGGTGCGATCCTGGAGAATGGGCCGGATGCCGGAAAGCCCTGCGGGGAGGGATTCTTCCGTACAACCTACACGGGTGTGGCAAATGGTTACAGCGATGAGCGGAGTCTTAAGGCGACTGGTGAGGATACCGGAGAGTATCTGGAAAAATACACCTATTCGTATCCCGTTTGGCGGTGCAAGCGTAAGGTCGGGGAGCGGGACGGTGAGCCGCCGAAGAACGGTTCTCCCGACCAGAAGGCGTATTGCCGGAGCAAGAAAGGCTGCATGTCGGATGAGGAAAAGGAAGCGGCAAACAAGCGCTGCCCCTCAGAACGCTACCATGAGTGTGCGCTGGAGCAGAGTTTCATGGAACTGCTCTACAGCATGAAGCGTGACTTTGAACAGCACGGTGATGCCTCCATGATCGTGACGATGTTTGACAACGCCTATGAGCAGGCTGTCCGGCTGGCGAATAACAACAGCATCTCGGTGCAGAGGATGGCAACGGTGGAAAATCAGATCAAGGAGATGGAAGAACGCCTGCAGGATGCCATCAGCCATCAGGTGACGGCGCTTCGGGAAGCTGCACTGGAACAGAACGTGGAACTGAATGAAGCCCTTTCCAACGGGGAGGTGACCATTGACGACATCGACCTGGACATCCGGAGCGGATTGACACCGGGAAGCATCGGAGTGAGCTTCTATGGAACGGAAACGGAGGAAGGTTCGGAAGCCCAGATTTATACAGAACTTGTGAACGACCTGCAGGAACGGCTGAAAACACTCCAACAGGAACGGCAGACGATCGAGGAGGAACAGGGTGTGCTGGCGATCATGAAAAAGAACTTTGAATACTTCCTTGCCTGCCTGAAAGAACTGCCGGATACCAATGCAGGCGGAATGCCGCTGAGAGTCAACGGTCTGGATGTACAGGGAACCCTGCTTCGGGATGTGGACGGCAAGCCCATCGAAGGCCGGAAACGTGCCATCACCAGCGGAAAGCTCAAGCTGACTCCTGAGCGGATCGCAGAAGCACCAGATATGCTCCACTTTGAAAAAGGTATCTACTGTGCTTTTGTTGAGAGCGGGGTACTGCAGGGGAATGTGGCAACCTATAAGACAAACTTCGGTGTGACACTGACCTCAAAAGGCAACCGCAGAACGCTCGACAGCTTCATGGGTTATAAGCGGAGTGACATGGACGGCAATGTGGTCTATGTGGATGCTCCTTATAAGGTGTACGGATTCAGCATTCAGTACCGCAGATACCTGACAACTGCAGCGAAGCGCGAGAGGGAAGAAGCGGTGTGATGGAAGGAGACAGGACCCTGCCGGGTGTGGCTTTTGTGGCTGCATCTGGCAGGGCCTTTTTTGTTTGTGGGAGATTTTATTCTTTTTTACATGTGGGGATTGCTATGTGCAGAGATCTGTTATATGTTGTGGATGACGAGGAATACACATAGCAGGAGAGATGACGATATGAAAAAATTATCGTGGTTATCGGTAGAGGATTATGGAACAACACCATTGGAAGTGATAATCGTGAGTGCAATGAAAGGGTATCTGGGAGAAATGCCAGAGAGTAAAGCATTGAAAAAGATCGAGGAAGTCTTTGACCCAAAGGTCATCCGGCTGTTCGGTGACGATGGCGCACCAATGCCCGTACAAAGCACTGTTGACGGTGCAAAATTCGCTGCATTCATCGACGAGGCAGTAGCTGATGTGGTGAAACGAATGGAATCGGACATGAGCGACATCGGGCAGATTGCACTGGAGGCTTTGCGAGATATAGACGGGAAGGTGATCGTTGAAACGATGAGTCCTGAGTTTGTGAGCTTCCTAGGGGATGTGTATAGAAGTTTGAAATTTGACAAATAAAAACGGAAAACCCGTTGATATTTTCTGGCGATAGGGGTATAATAAGATTGCAAGAAAATAAAAACGATAAATCCGTTTTTAGAAGGGAGAATGATACATGAAAATACTCCGTATCACCGCACAGGGACTTCCACTGTTTAAAGAAAACCTAGATATCTGTTTTTACACACAGCAGCGCGTAAGTGAGGATGATAAGTGTAGTCTATATAATTTGATTGATAATTATTATCTTCACACTACCAATGCGTTTATTGGAATCAATGCGTCTGGTAAGACCTCTGTGTTAAAGGTTATCAATTTGGCTCTGAACATTGTAAAGAATGAGCCCATTAATCATGTAGAGGCAAAAACTATTCTTGGTGGAGCAAGAGAAGCTACGATTTGCACTTATTTTTATGATAATCGTAAATATGTCTGCTGCCTAGAAACTGTAATTACGGCAAAAAAAGCAAAGGCAGGAGATTATGTGTATTCGATCCTGTCCGAAAGACTGTGGGAAAAATCAATTGTCAGTATCAAGTCGAAGAAGTATTTGACGGATTTCACCGGAATGGAGCCTGTGGCATCGCGTAATAGCGATGAAGCATATCTTTCAGATGATGTCAGCTTTATCATTGCACATAATAAAAAAGCAAATGATACGGTGGAAGTGTTTAGCTTACTTTCTTACACGAATGTGAATGTGCTTCCCTTTACTGAGGATATTCCATTGGAAGTGATTGCTTTTCTGGACCCAACCATTGAAAAATTGTGCTTCGAGCAAACAGAGGGAAAGACATTTATCCATTTGAAATTCCGAAATGAAGATGAAATTGTTTTAAACAATGCAGTGGACCTTGAGCAGTATCTGTCTTCCGGTACAATCAAAGGTATTATTACATTCTCAATGGTGAAGGAGGTACTTCAATCTGGTGGATACTTGCTGGTAGATGAAATTGAAAACCATTTTAATAAGGAAATTGTAACAACACTGATTCGTTTCTTTATGGATAGCCGACTTAACAAAAAAGGTGGAACACTGATTTTTACAACACATTATCCAGAGTTGTTGGATGAATATGACCGCAATGATGGAATTTGTATCGTAAGAAACCGTAATGGCATCACAGTAGAAAACCTGAGCTATATATTGAAACGTAATGATATTAAAAAAAGCGATGCATATCAGAGTGGATTTCTGGAAGGAACGACCCCTGCGTATGAGGCCTATATGCGCTTGAAGAAGAACCTGGCTGCTTCAATTCATTAAGGAGGCGGCAGAATGGAATTGGCAAAATATAAGGCGTGTATCTGCGAGGGTTCGGCGGAGGCTGCGATTATCGATATACTGGTCGATAATGACCTTTTGATCTTTACCAGAGAAGAAATGCTCAATGAAGAAGTTATCCGATGCAGGAACGCAAAGAAATTTGAGGAACGTTACTTACGTAAGGAATTTGCAGATCAGGTTTCTGTCATACGGATTCTAGATTCGCGCAGGGAAGAATTTCGACTCAGCAAGGCATACGAAAATAAGATTGATGTTATTAATGTCATTACAGCTCCCGAAATAGAAATGTTGATTATCCATAATGAGGGAGAGTATGAACATTTTAAGCGTTCTGGGAAGAAGCCGAGTGAGTTTTGTAAAGTGAATCTCCGTATGCATAATGTAAAGTCGTATGAATTCGTGAAAGACTATTTTAGTGATCCACAAACACTGGTGGGGGCGATTAAAGAATATCGTAGAACCGCAAATATCCCAAATGGAGAATACTGCTTGTCTGACTTGCTAAAGCAATGAGAAACGGCAGTCATGTACAAGGCCACAGGAGATATAAGAAAAGAAGCGCATAATTGAAAATAATTGGCCCACTGGCGCACTGTGTAGAATCCTACATGGTACGTTGGTGGGTTTCTTTTTTTGCCTTACCCGCATGAACCACAGACAGCACCTCGGTGTGATCCGAAGTGCAGCTGTGGCTTATGCGGGCTTTTTTGTTATATGGTCAACGAGTTACAAAGTCAGATGCCTAACCCGTATAAAATCGCTTTCATCTCCTTTACCATCCGGGTGAGGATTTCCTGTTCAGTTGCATTGCAGTCCAAAAGCAGTCGGTGAATCTCCGTATCAGCTGTAGAGGTGGAATGCGTCAGGCTGTCTACGAGAAGGTCGTCTGCCGATACATTCAAGATATTTGCAATCTGCACGAGAGATTCCAAACTGGGCTTACTCTTTCCGAGTTCAATGTTGCTGATGTGCTTATAGCCAACCTCACACCTGAAAGCGAGTTCTTCCTGTGATAAATTTCCTTTGTTCCTAAAATTGGCGATGCGCTGTCCAAGCGCAGTATAGTCAATTGCCATACAGTCCTCCTTATGGTTTACCCGCATAAGGCTGATATGATTATCTCGCAGGAGAAAATGTATGGCAACAGAGTGAGGACACTCTAAGACCGCAGAGCCACTTACCCCTATCAGTAGTGTGGTCTTAGCCTGTTATTCCACCTGATAGGTGGAATTTTCGACTTCATTCCATCTGACAGGTGGAAGTCAAAGCACCGCACATATTCTATAATATAAATGTAGTAAAAGACTGCAATTGGAAAGGAAAGACAATGGCAAGTAAAGAGCAAGTGGGGATTCTTACATTATATAGTGATGTACAGGCGACTTCTGTTCGCTGGCTGTGGTATCCGTTCATTGCAGTTGGAAAGATCACATTGCTTCAAGGCGACCCCGGTGACGGAAAGTCCACAATGATGATGAATCTGATTGCCGGTTTGTCCAATGGTGGGAGCCTCCCGGATGGTAAGCCGGTCGGGATGCCACAGAGGGTTATTTATCAGTGTTCGGAAGATGGCGTTTCGGATACCATCAAGCCTCGGCTGGAAAAGTGCGGAGCCGATTGCAGGAATGTGGCGTTCATAAATGAAGAAACCTACAGTGGGCTGACGCTGGATGATGAACGTATCCGGCAGGCTATTATAGAATTCCGGCCGAGGCTGGTAGTCATCGACCCGATACAGGCGTATCTCGGAAGTGACTCTGACCTCCAGATTGCAGGCAGAGCCAGAAAGTTGATGCAGCGTCTTGGAATGTGGGCATCCGTATATGATTGTGCCATTGTGCTGATCGGTCACCTCAACAAGAAAGAGGGAACAAAAGGTCTGTATCGGAGTCTCGGCAGTATCGATGTGGTGGCGGCTGCCCGGAGTGTCCTGCAGGTGGAGAGAGATCCAGAGAACGCCGATATCCGCATCGTCCGGCAGATAAAGAACAGTCTGGCTCCATCCGATGGTGAAATCCGGTTTTCGATAACAGCAGAGCAGGGCTTCAAATGGCTGGAATGTGAAGTTGCACCAAATCCGGCAGCAGAGCCGGAAGCACCAAACTTTGAATCGAAAGCCGAGAAAGCGGCCTATCTGATTAAGAAACTGCTTTCAGAGGGTGATATGAGATCCAGAGAAATTTACATAAGGCTGAGCGATGAAGGTATCAGCCGCAGGACAGCAGAAAACATAAAAAAGGAACTCGGCATCCGAAGTTACCGGAGGATGCGTCAGTGGTATTGGAGCATCCAGCCGGAAGATTGAGAGGAAACAAATGACAAAAAGTGAACGGCAAGAGCGCAAACAAAAAATTAGAGAACGTTATAAAGGCACGGATACATCCAGAATTAAAGTAATTCCTGCGAAATCTTCAGAGAACTTGGAAACAAGCAACACCATTCGTCGTGTTGCTGCTTATGTACGTGTTTCAACTGATAATGATGAACAGACTTCATCCTATGAGCTTCAGAAGAATTATTATACTAAGTATATCAAGGCGCAACCAGGTTGGGAGTTCGCTGGAATTTATGCTGACGAGGGCATCAGTGGTACTTCTCTTGAGCACCGAAAGGGAATGCAGAAGCTAATTGAAGATTGTAAAGCTGGGAAAATTGACCTTATACTTACAAAATCGATTTCTCGATTCGCTAGAAACATTGTAGATTGCCTTTCAATAGTTGGTATGTTGAAGGATCTTGAGCCACCCGTAGGTGTAAAGTTTGAAACAGATAATATTTCAACGTTAGACATCAATGGACGGATGCTCTTGTCCATTGTGGCTTCTTTGGCAGAGGAGGAATCTCATAATAAATCTCTTCTGATGAATTGGTCTCTTGAACAACGTTATAAAGACGGAATGTTTCTTATTCCAGAACTTTTGGGGTACGATCTGGATGAAAATGGTAACCTTGTGGTTAATCCAGAAGAAGCACAGACTGTAAAGGTGATTTATTATTTGTATTTGAACGGATTCTCGCTTACGGAAATTGCTGAACTGTTGACCGATTATAGAAGGAAAACAAAATTAGGTAATACAGAATGGAATCCAAGTTCTTTGGCTGCTGTGATCGCCAATGAAAGACATTGTGGAGATCTTTTAGCAAGAAAAACTTACACACCCAATTATTTGACTCATAAATCGAAGAAAATCAAAAATAACGAACGTGCACAATATTGGAATTTCGACCATCATGAGGCAATTGTATCCAGAGAGGTCTATAATGCAGCAAATCATCTGCGAGCATCCCGGAGCTATGCAAAGCGAAAACGTCCTCTGCCAGTTTTGAGTGTGGTCGATGACGGCATTCTTCGTGGATATGTACCTTTCGACAAAGACTGGACAGGATTTTCAGCAGAGGAATATCGAGAGGCTTCTGAAAGTGTAATGCTGGAGAAAGAAACTGACACGGTAGAAGTCATGAATCGTTTGGATTTGACCGGCTATGAAGTAGTCCGTGCACAGTATTTCTCGACTTTGCGGAATCCGGCCATGACGATTTCAAATGGAAGGTTGCGGTTTAATACAGCTTGTCTGAAAAAATTTGAAAATGTTGAGTATGTAGAACTGCTTCTGAACTCGGTTGACCGCTGTGTTGCTATCCGCCCCTGCGAAAAGAGCAATCCGAATGCAATTCATTGGGGGCGATTGAAAGAGGGACGGTGGTGTGCCAGTACACTTGTTTGCCGTGGTCTAGCAAAAGCACTTTTTGACATCATGGAATGGGAAGATGGCTTAAAATACCGTTTTCGTGGACAGTTTGTGGAGCAGGGCGATAATAAGTTGATGCTCTTTGAACTGGACGAACCGGAAATGGTCAAAGTCGAAGAAATCGTTCTTCCGCCCAAGGGAGAAGATGCTGAAGGCGAAACAGTTAAGCAGACGATTTACATTCTTCCGCCGGAATGGGCAGGAACCTTTGGACAACCAATCACAAGCATTGCGCAGATTAGCCTCTTACAACAGAAACATTATGCCGGAAACTGGGATGTACTTAGACCAGCAGCAGAAATAGAAGAAATGAATACATTTACGGTAGAAAATTTAAATGCGTTGCTTCACGAAGCGGAAGAAATAATGGAAGGATGGACTGATACAGATGGAGGAGAACAAAACGAGTGTTCCGATGAATGAACAGTCAGTAGAAAATGATAGAGATGCACGGGCTGAAGAACTGGAAAGTACATTTTCGTATGACGGATACCAAGTCGTGCGTAAGGAACTTTTTGCACATCTGCGTGACCCGGCCATCGTGATCCGCAAGGACAGCATCACGTTCAACACGGCCTGTATCACTGGGCTGGAGGATGTGGTCTATGTACACGTCATGTTCAACAGCGACTTGAAGCGCATTGTCGTGCGCGGCTGCGATGAAAATGAAAAAGATGCGCTACGCTGGTGCATCGCCAAGGAGGACAAGCGCAAAAGTCGGAAGATGTCCTGCAAGCCTTTTTCAGAACTGGTCTATAAGGAAATGGGATGGGATAGGGAATGTCGGTACAAGATGCTGGGCTACAGAATCACCTTTGAGGGTGAAACTTTATACGTTTTTGATCTGCTCGTGCCAGAGGTTTTTTATGAACCCCAGAAGCGCAAGAAGGGTGCTGCTCCTCAGACACAGGATGTAAGACCTGCGAATGCGAGAAAGGGATTTTACCCAGATGATATTGCAGGTACTTTCGGTGTGCCAGTGGAAGAACATCTAAAAGAATCCGAAATCAAGCAGATGGACGGATATGTGTCGATGGGCATCTTGACAGGAAAAAATGAACCCGACACCGGAAATAAATAAAAACACTCAACAGAAACCAAGGGAGAAGTGCGCCCATTTTTAAGGAGGGGAGAGAAGTGAATGAAAGAACATGGAATCAGCGGATGCTGGGCCTGACCTTTAATGCTGTAGATGGAAGAATCACTATCTTCCGCAGTACATTGGAGGAACTCGGCTGGCCGACCAACTATCGGTTTCTGTATAATCGGAAAGCAAAACAGGTAGCAGTCCAGAACTGCGCGGCCGAAGATGCAGGTTCTCATAAGACACCGAAGCTGAATGTGAGCAACAGCTGCGAAATCAAGTGTATGGCGTTTGTGAGGATGATCTATCGGGATATGCGGTGGAACCAGGACAATACATATCGTCTGGAGGGGAAAAGTATCCCCGGACAGCAGCTTGTGAGCTTCGATTTATCTTCCCCGTTTTTAGTGGAAAACGGAATAGCTCTGGACGAAAATCTAAGCCCAACAAAGCCCCTGTGTGGCGAAGAAATGTCCTCTGCGGAAAGTTCCTCGGCCTTGCCGATAAAACGCGACAGTGGGGCAGTGTAAGGGGCGTGTGGCGAAGCAGGCCAAAAAAAGCCCACCGGGTCACGGTCCAGGATGCTTGCAAGGCAGCAAGGCGGAAGGTGACCGGGTGGGCAGGAGACATTTTGGATGAGTCTACTCAACAAGTGAATAAAATCACTTTTGTATCTGCGAACGACAAAAATAAGTGATTAAGCTCACTTATAGCTATTGAAAATAAGTGATTTTGTTCACTTAGAAAAAGTGAGCTTTTTACGCCATCCTAGATTTTAGATGAAGTCGTCATCCAGCAAAAATAAGTGAATATAATCACTTAAAAACATCAAAAATCCAAATAAGTGAGCTTAATCACTTATCCGAAGAAAAGTGAACATTTTACTCCCTGACCGGATTTGAGGTCGTCGATTAGTCCATAATCGACGGCTTCTTTTTTATGCTCAAAAAAGGGGGTATGTAGCTACATAACGCAATAAGTGAGCTTTATACGCCACTGTCGAGCAACTTCGCCGCGGTATGTTTAGTCCAGAAATGTCTACTCAACAAACCGTATTGACGTAGCATTGCCAAAAAGAACCTGTTTTGCACACTAATTGAGTTGCTGAAATTGACCATATTTCACAGCTATATGAGCTATAAATGCTAGATACTTATACAAAACGCTGAACTTTTGACCCCTGTGGCACAAAATTGGCACAACTTTTTCAGAAGAATCATAGAAATGGCGGAAAACAGGAGAAAACAACAAAAATCCATGAGCTTATCATTAACGTCTGAAACTGCTGTTGAGTACACTATCTAACCCGCTAATGACACCAACATCATAAGGAACATATTAATCTTTATTGCTGGAGCAGTTGTGTTAGCTCAGTACAAATTACACTCGATGTATACACGTCAATCGACGCTGATATGATAAAAACTGAATTCGCAAAAGTGGCACAGATGTAAGAGTTACTACACCAATCACTACACCAATTTTGGTGAAAATACGCCAAGATATGCGAAGATATGCCATACCATGCAGCACATAATAGATTATTGAATACAAATAATTCACGAATCAACGTAATAAAACGCCGATATGTTAAAAAACTGAAAACTTTCTCATAAAAATCGCAAAACCCCTTGATTTTTCAGGGCAAGATGAGTACAATACACTTAGCACTCAGAGAAAAGGAGTGCTAAACCACTGCAGGGCACACACGAAGCCCCCGCAGGACGCAACAAAGTTTCAAATAAATTCAATATAATTGGAGGGCAAGAATTATGAAGATCATTCCTCTTGCAGACCGTGTTGTCATTAAGACTGTTGAAGTTGAGGAGACCACCAAGGGCGGCCTGATCCTGACCGGCAGCGCAAAAGAGAAGCCGCAGGTCGCACAGGTTATCGCGGTGGGCCCCGGCGGTGTCGTGGACGGTAAGGAAGTCAAGATGACCGTCAAGGTCGGCGACAAGGTCCTCACCAGCAAGTACTCCGGCACCGAGGTCAAGGTGGACGGCGAAGAGTGCACCATCGTGCGCCAGAGCGACATTCTGGCTGTTGTGGAAGACTGAAACTGAATTTTCCCTTTTCAATTGAGCTTGTATTATAAAGGAGCGATGTATTATGGCAAAGCAGATCAAGCAGGGCGAGGACGCCCGTAAGGCACTGTGTGCCGGTATTGATACCCTGGCTAACACCGTTAAGATCACCCTCGGCCCCAAGGGCCGCAACGTGGTGCTGGGCAAAAAGTTCGGCGCACCGGTCATCACCAACGATGGCGTGACCATTGCCAAGGAGATCGAGCTGAAGGACGAGTTCGAGAACATGGGCGCACAGCTGGTGCGTGAGGTCGCAACCAAGACCAACGATGCCGCAGGCGATGGTACTACCACCGCTACCGTGCTGGCACAGGCTATGGTCAATGAGGGCATGAAGAACGTTACCGCCGGTGCAAATCCCATGGATATCCGCCGCGGCATGAGCAAGGCCGTTGCCACCGCCGTGGAGACCATCAAGGCACACAGCCAGAAGGTGAAGGACAGCAACGATATCGCCCGCGTCGGCACCATCTCTGCCGGTGACCCCGAGATCGGCCGTTTGATCGCCGAGGCTATGGAGAAGGTCACCTCTGACGGCGTTATCACCATCGAGGAGAACAAGACCACTGCCGAGACCTACAACGAGATCGTGGAAGGTATGCAGTTTGACCGCGGCTACCTGACCCCCTATATGGTCACCGATACCGACAAGA
>OFMN01000132.1_pt1 | contig 77751 bp, 67 predicted proteins | sample 1541791 | NCBI WGS metagenome assembly OFMN01 (sample SAMN04209248, study PRJEB22552) | human gut metagenome | biome: gut; material: feces | host: Homo sapiens | place: USA: Oklahoma
CAGAAGAACAGAAGATACTTCTTGGCAAAACATTTGGCTGTTGTCGTTTTCTGTATAATCAGATGCTCAATGATAAGATCCGGGAGTATGAAAAGACGAAGAAAATGTTAAACAATACACCGGCCATGTATAAAAAGGAATATCCATTTCTGAAAGAAGTAGATTCGCTGGCACTGGCAAATGTCCAGCTTCATCTGGAAAAGGCATATAAGAATTTTTTTCGGGATTCCAAGATTGGATTTCCAAGGTTTAAGTCAAAACATCATTCCAAAAACAGCTATACAACGAATGTGGTCAATGGAAATATCCTGGTGGAAAGTAAGCGGATCCGGCTTCCTAAATTAAAATGGATCGCCATGAAAAAACACAGGGAGCCAGCAGAAGGTCTTCGCCTGAAATCAGTGACGGTCAGTATGGAACCATCCGGAAAATACTTTGCAAGCCTGCTTTATGAAGGATACAGCTGTGAAAACCAAGCTGCTGAACCGGATTACAGTACTGCAAAGATACTTGGGATTGATTATGCAATGCAGGGGATGGCAGTGTTTTCAGAAAAGGTTGAGACGGAAGAAGCAGGATTTTTCAGAAAAAATGAAAAAAGACTGGCAAGGGAGCAGCGAAAGTTATCAAGATGCGTACGGGGAAGTCATAATTATGAACTGCAGAAAAAGAAAGTTGTCAGATGTCATGAAAAGATACGAAATCAGCGAAGAGATCATCTGCACAAACTTAGCCGAAAGATTGCAGACGGTTATGATGCAGTTGCAGTGGAAGATATCGATATGAAAGCAATGGGTCAGTGCCTGCATTTCGGAAAAAGCGTACAGGATAATGGATATGGAATGTTCAGGGAAATGTTAGACTATAAGCTGGCGTGGAAAGGAAAGAAAATGGTAAAGGTAGACCGTTTCTTTCCTTCCAGTAAAAAATGCTGTAAATGTGGAAGGATAAAGAAAGAGCTGAAATTATCCGAAAGAGTCTATCACTGTGTGTGTGGAAATAAGATGGACAGAGATCGTAATGCGGCAATCAACATACGTGAAGAGGCAAGAAGGATGTTGACAGCATAAACTGTCCGTATCCGGACAAGCTGATAATAAGAAAATATGCCCGTATCTGGGCAAAAGAATCGCGGGGCACGCGAGGATAGCTTGTAGATACTTGGCTCAGTAGAGCCATTGAGCAAGAAGCCCCACTTCAAAATCTATGATTTAAGTGGTGGGAGCATGTCACAGGCGTTAGAAAGGCAAAAGATAAGATGCGATATTTCGATATTAAAAAGTGGCTATGGTTAGCGGGTGTTCTATATACGTTTCTGCAAGGATATACATTTTATACAAGGAGAGAGGGGGAGGCGGCAGTCGGCTGTGCTTTACTCTGTGCTATTTGTATTTATCAGTTTATCAGACGTTTATGTACCTTGTATTATCTTCATATGACAATGAAAAGAATAGATAAGCTGAGTGGACGGGCATTTGAGCGGTATTTAACTGTTCAGTTCCGGCATCTGGGATATCGTGTGAAACTCACAAGTTACAGTCATGATTACGGGGCAGATCTTGTTCTTCGTAAATGGGGAAAAAAGACGGTTGTTCAGGCAAAGCGTTATGAAAGGAATGTTGGGATTGCTGCCGTACAGGAAGTTGTCGGTTCTATTGCGTACTATAAGGCAGATAATGCCATGGTAGTTACAAATAGTAATTTTACGAAAAGTGCCAGAAATCTTGCCCACCGGAATGAAGTGGAATTGTGGGGAAGAAAAGAGATACAGAAAAAGTTCCATATAAAATAAAAAAGCCAGCCAATGAAGGCTGGTTTTTTAAAAGAGAGGAAAGTATGAAAAAAATCTATCAAAAATAAGTTGTTGTTTTTGATGGTTTTATGATACCGGAAATTTGTGAACAGTCTGTGAGAAAAAAATGAAGAAAATCTGACGAAAAAGGAACAGTTATCTGTGATGTGGGGAATAAGCTGGTTTTGAAAGGTGTTTGATCTTGTACTTTGGGTTTGTGAAAAGAGTGAATATTCTGAAAATTATAAATAAAATACAATAAAAACTAAAAAGAATCGGATTCAAAGAATAAAATTAGAAAATCAATAAAAAATATAAAAATAGTGTTGACAAAATAAGAACTCTGCATTATAATACAGACATAAACAAAGAACGGACGGCACAGTCCATCATATAGATTTTGAAATTAGAGGTTTTGCTTTTATCATGAAAAAGAGGTGAGAGTGCAAACAGATTAAAATTAATTTCAGAATTTAAATAAGCTAGAAGGAGGTACAGACCACCAAAAACATAATTTTTATTTAGGAAACGATATTATAACAGGAGGTACAGACCACCAGAAAGTTAAGTTAAGATTCAAGAACCGATACTAATCAGGAGGTACGGACCAACAAAAACTTAAGCTAGGATTCGAAACGATACTATAGCAGGAGGTACAGACCACCAAACAGTTAAGTTAAGATTTAAGAAACGATACTAAACCAGGAGGTACGGACCAACAAAAACTTAAGCTAAGACTCGAAACGATACTATAGCAGGAGGTATAGACCACCAAACAGTTAAGTTAAGACTCGAAACGATACCATAGCGGGAGGTATAGACCAACAAAAACATAAGTTTTAGAATTTAAGTGAGATTGCAGATTTAAAGATTCAAAGATTGTGAGTGATAATATCAGATAGATAGCACTTTAGGTAGTAGTAGGAAGAAGAATTGAAGAATCCAGGAATCAGCTTAGAATTCAAAGGAATAATCGCCCAAAGTTGAGATGAATCATATGACCGGAGATTTTAAGGAATCAGAAGTAAGTGTATTAAGAATCATAATCCTTTTGTAGAAGATAGAAGGAATGACTGATTACAATACAAACTGTGGATGGTTAGCTTAAAGTTAAAAGGGAAACAGGAGGTATAGTCCGTTGGACATAATTGAAAATTCAAATTACTAGAGAGAGCATCTAGAATAGTAGTCGAGGTGCTCTCTTTTTTGCTGTGCAGAAAAATATAAATATAGTAGAAAGTCTGTAAATATAGTACAATGAATCTTAAGAGATGGACGATACGATTCAGTAAAGGGAGTGGCATGAGCGCTGTGATGCAAAAAGTACGACAGAAACAACAAAAACAACGGAAACAAAAACAACGAAAACAACAACCACAGGAACAAATACAACAGAAAAAACAAAGGAATTGGAATCAAGTTATTTTTGTGGGGCTGGTTATCGCTGCGCTGCTATGCCGTATTGTAGGGAAGGTAAGTCCGCGATATCTTTTTTGGGGGATTTTACGAACCTTGATATATATTGGATTATATATTGGGTGGGGAATCAGTATTCATAAGCGGGTCGTTCAAAAAGCGGCGAAAAATACACTGATTTTTATATCGGGGTTAATGATTTTCTGGTTTATTGTACGTAGTATAAAGTATTTTTTTGCGATGGATGTAAATGTAGAGCGTTATTTATGGTACAGCTATTACCTGCCGATGCTGTTTATTCCGCAGGCGGCGGTACAGACAGCAGTTCTGCTTGGGCAGCCGGAGGAGTACATTTTACCGAAGTGGTTAAAGCTTTTATATGTTCCTACAACGCTCTGTTTTTTATTGGTATTGTCAAATGATTTTCATCAGTGTGTGTTTTCTTTTGCGGCAGGAGAGGTATGGACGGATAAAGGCTACAGCTATGCGTGGGGATATTATACTGTGCTGTTGTGGGAAGTTGTCTGCGCGGTGGCTGCGTTTGCTTTAATGGTTTATAAATGCCGGCTGTCTCAGAGAAAGAAGTATTTGCCGGTGATCGGAATCGGTATTTCTATTCTTTATGCGATTATTTATGCAAGTGGTGCAGAGTGGATGCAGGTTATTGGTGGAGATATTACAGCGGCGTTATGTCTGATGTTTGTATGTATATTTGAGAGCTGTATTTACTGTGGGCTGATTCAGATGAATACAGGGTATGAAGAACTATTTGAAGTATGTACGATGGGAGCGCAGATTACGGATCGAAATTATCGTGTCCGGTATACTTCTGCTAATGCAATGGAGCTTTCGGAAGCGGTGATGAGGGAAGCGGAGAAGGGAGACGTTGTTGTTGATAAGAAGACGCTGATCCAAAACAGACCGATTCAGGGTGGACATATTTTATGGCAGGAAGATATTGAATATATTATTATGCTGCTTGAAAGAATGGAAGAAAACAGGAAAACAATAGAGGAGAGTAATTGTCTGGAACAGGAGAATTATCAAACAAAGGCAAAGATTAATATGCTGCGGGAAAAGAATCGTTTATATGATAAGTTACAGACGCAGACTGCCGGACAGATTGGGCTGTTAAATGAACTGCTTAGCCGATACGAAGTGGAGGAAGATCTGGTAAAGAGCCGCAGGCTGCTTGCGAAGATCAGTGTGATCGGAACATACATAAAAAGATATGGAAATTTGATTTTTATCGGAGAAAGAGCAGAGATATCCGATGTTGCGGAGATTGGAGCCTGTCTGGAAGAGTCTTTTAGCAGTTTGAAGTTAATGGGGATAGAATGTGCCCTGACTGCTCCTGCGGGTGAGCGCATTTATGTGCGAGATGCGGTTCGTATTTATAGCTTTTTTGAATCAATAGTAGAAGCCTGCGTGGATTCTATTCAGTTTATGTGGGTGAAGATTCGTCCTTGTGGCGAAGAACTGATTGTTTGTATGGAAGTGGAAAGCGAAGCGAATCTGAGTTCATTTTTTGACAAGACAGAGAAAGGTGAGTACGAAGACGGTGTATGGAAATTTACATTTACTGTGAAAAAGGCAGGTGAAAAGTAATGCAGACATTCTATCTTTCATATAAGGTAATGCAGACGCTGTTAATGACAGCGGTGCTGCTCAGCTTGATCGTTACCTTATTTTTGCTTCTTATGTTTCATGATATGCGGATAGATAAAAAGAAGTGGCATTGGAATATTTTTGCATTTTTATTCTTGTTTTTTCTGTTGAATCATCTGGCGTATTCATTTGGACAGATAGATAAGGGGGGAAACTATTATGAAGTGCTGCCTGTTCCAATCTGGGTAATCTGGTGCATTGTCGGCATTATTGATTTTTTACTTATCTGGGAAGGTATCCGGCTGAGAAGGATAACAAAGGAGCAAGTGGGACGGAATTCGATCCAAGAAGCGATGAACCTCCTTCCGATAGGCATTTGCTATTTTAATTCCAATGGTGCAGTGAAGCTTGCCAATACACAGATGTATCGGCTTTTCCGGGTTCTTGCGCATAAAGATCTGCAGAAACTCAGCGAATTGCGGGATGCTCTTCATACGAGTACGCAAAATGGTGTGACTAGACTCACAGATAAAAAAGAGATGTACCTTTTTCCTGATGGAAAGGCGTGGGATTACCAGGAAAATGAAGTAAAAGACAGCGATGGAAATGTGTATACGGAAGCTGTTTTTATGGATATTACAAAGCAATATCATGAAAAAATAAATTTGACAAAGCAGACGGAAAAGTTAAAAGAAATCTCAAGAGAACTTAGATATCTTTCGGACAATGTATTGATCTTGACAAGGGAAAGAGAAGTGCTTGCCGCGAAGACAAAGCTGCATGATCAGATGGGAGCGGGACTGACAGCTATCCGGCAGAGCTTAATGCAGGAGAGTGCAGATTACAGCGATGCGGTCAGATTACTCCGCCAGGCGGTAAATGCAATCTGGAACGATAATCAGTACCCGTTAGACGAAGGAGAATTTGAAAGATTTCTGCAGGATGCGAAAACGCTTGGCGTAAAGATAGAGTGCCTTGGTTCCCTGCCAAAGAACGAAGAGTACGCCAATATATATATACTTGCTATGAGAGAGTGTCTGACGAATGGCGTCTGTCACGCCGGTGCGACAGAACTTTCTATCACAATGCAGGAAAATGATGATTTTTATCGTATTCGTATTACAAATAATGGGGTGGCGCCGGAAAAAGAAGTTGTTCCCAAAGGAGGACTATATAACCTTTCCCGGCATATATTTGATTATAGTGGGGAAATGCATATACAATCCATGCCGTATTTTGCATTGACAATAACATTTCAAAAGGAGAGGGAGAGTAAGGAGAAAGAATGAAGAAGGTATTAATCGTAGAGGATCAGAGGATGCCTCGAGAAAATATGGAAAGAATACTTTTAGATAGTGGGAAATACGCACTTTCCGCCAGTGTAAATGGAGCAGATGTTGCGCTTGCTGTATGCAGACGGGAGAAAATCGACCTGATTTTGATGGACGTATGTACAGCCGGGAATAAAGATGGTATAGAAGCAGCAGCAGAAATTAAAGCAGAATTCCCGGATATAAAAATAATTATCGTCACTTCCATGGTTGAAGTCGGCTATTTAAAAAGAGCAAAGGAAGCGAAAGTTGACAGCTTCTGGTATAAAGATATCAGCCCGGAGAACCTCATTGATGTCATAGAACAAACGATGGCGGGAGAACACATTTTCCCGGATAAAACACCGAGTGTAAAGCTGGGGCTTGCGGACAGTTCAGAACTTACTGCCAAAGAAATCGAGGTGCTGCGCTTCGTCTGCGAAGGACTTGAATATAGTGAAATTGCTGAACGAATGCATATATCCCAGAGAACAGTAAAGTTTCATGTATCCAATATTTTATCCAAAACCGGCTATGCCAATAAAACACGACTTGCAATCGCAGTCACCAATAAAAACTTTATCATTCCAAGCAGTCCAGAAAAAAATCCACCTTCTTTGTGAAGAAAACCTGTACTTAAGGACAGTGTGAAAAATGAGCATATTTGTTATAATTTTCTTAGAAAACTTAATGGTTTAAAAACGGCACTCCCGCAACTTCGTTGGAGAATAAACAGGAGGGATCATTATGAAAAAAGAGAGAACGAAACGAATATGTAACTATTTCATGAAGGGATTATTGTTATGTGCTTTGGTGTTCGGGTTCTGGTTTATGGCAGATGCCGGGGTGAATGCCGATGAAGTCGGTATTCCTAAAAACTTTACCCCAGGAACGATAGAAATGGTTCCATTTACGAAAGGAGAAAATAGTAATCCATATATTAATATAACCAATAACTCTGATAAACCGGTAAAAGTAACTTTTGAGCATAATATTGCACAAACGGATCATAATTATAAACTAAGAATATATGTAGGAAATCATGAGTGTGTAAGCAAAGAAAATCCAGTAGCGAAAGATGCAAATGTGCTTTATTTATATCCATATCAGCGTATAGAGAAGGCTTGTGAAGTTGTTTTCTCTTCTTCAGCTTCAAGTTCTGCTTCTGTAACATTTAACGTTAAAGCAGCCTATCTCAGTAAAGAAGTTAAAAAGAAAGATCAGGCGATTGGTCTTAATAAAAATACCGCAGTGGAAATTCCATTATCCGGTATGCAGAACAGTCTTTATGAAGGTGTTACTGGCTCTGGAGAAGATGAACGTTGGTATAAGTTTGATGTTAAGGATAGAGCAGTAATTAATCCGATATTTGAGCTAGCTGAGAAAGAAAGATGCAGCCTTTTTCATCAAAGTCAAACATTTATCAAAATATATAATTCTCGTGATGAACTGGTATACAAAGAAGCCGCTACACAATATAAAGGCGAGAACATATGGAATATAGGTTCAAAAACTTTAACAAGTGGCACTTATTATGTAAAGATAATTAATAACAGACAGGCTTATTATCCAGCAACATTTATGTTTAACTTAAACGGTCATGATTGGATCCCTGCGAATGGAATTACCTGTTCATCAAGTGAGATTCAGCTTTCCGATATAGGGAAGAAAAAGGTGATCGCACAGACCGTACCGGCGAATTCCGATGATAAGATTGTTTCAGTATATGACCATCTTACCGGAAAAACATGGGACTGGTATAATTCAAATACAGTTGATTATGATGGAATTCCTTCTACTGCTACTGCACCAGGCAGACATGCATGGATCACCTTTAAGACAACAAACGGAAAGACATTTACAACTTACGTGATCAGTCCGGCAGAGAAATTGAAAAAGCCACGTGTGGCTACTGGTTATAATTCTGCAAAGTTCTGGGTAGATTACCCGAATAAGCTGCAGACGTCTGTAAGGATTCAGGTTTTAAAGAAGGGTAAATGGATGACAGCAAAGACGTTAGGATATTTCTCCTGTGGTAACAGTAATCCAGTGACGATCAAAGGATTAAAACCTCTGACGAATTACAGGTTCCGCGTACAGGCTTATGCAAATGGTATGACAGGAACGCCATCCGATATCGTAACGATGAAGACTGGTTCTAAGAAGAAACCGGCTATCAAGTCCATCAAAATCGTACAGAGGAAAAAGGTAACGGTTAAGGGCTGGTGGCGCAAGCACTGGATTGGTGGACGCATTTCACGTTATGAATGGGTACCACCGTATACCTATACGAAGTATAAAGTAAGAGTAACCTTAAAGAAAAAAGTACCGAAAATTGGCGGTATGTGGGTTGCTGGTAACTGGGTAAAAGGAAGTAAAAAGAGTTATACCGTATGGGTTCCTAACGGAGCACAGAAAGGGAAAAAGCTGACGATCAGAATCAGTACAGCATTAGGTAAAGGATATGGTAATGGTCCGGAAGTGAAAAAAGTAATAAGAGCAAAGTAACTTTTTTTGGAACTGCCTTTTCCATTCCCCTACCAAAAGGAAAAGGCGGATAAAGTAACTTTCCCTATAAAAGGGGCGAGGGGCTGTTGCAAAAACAGCCCCTAACCCTATGTCAGGAATTTATATTTAGAGATAGACAATCGCATGTGAAAATTTATGAAGATGCGTGGCCCTATGTATAAAAGCGCAGATGTCTTGCGTTTTGCTATGCCACTTTCGAACGTTTTATAAAAACGCCATTCGCGCCAAAACTCGCTAAAGCTCAAACAAGGCGCTCGGTGGCGGGTTCGTTCTCAAGTGTCATAACGCAAAACCTGCAAAGCATCTGCTTCTTTTATACATAGGTACCGCGCATCTTCATAAATTTTTGCATGCGATTACCTATATTCTATGAGAATTCCTGCCAATGATGCCACACCCAATGCCGGGGGCTGTTTTTGCATTTGTAGGTTGAGGCTACCATTAGAAAATCGCATATAAATTTATGGATAAATGTGGCTCTATGTATAAAAGTGTAGATGTCTTGCGTTTTGCTATGCCACACCCAATGCCGAGTGCTGTTTTTTGCATTTTTTGCTATGGATATCATATTTTTTTCTTGGAAAATATGATATAATTTAATCTGGTATCATATGACTGGATTATGAATAAAGGGGTGAATAGAGGATGACACTTGCAGATTTTCTTATAATGGCAGCAGTCATTGTTGCAGCGTGTCTTGTATACAATTTTGTTAAGGCATATACTAAGAAAAAGTAGGAATAAACAAGGCAAATAAGAGGGAAAGAGAGAAAAATATCATGAAAAAGAACATGAAAAGAATGATGGGCTGGATTTTTACAGCGGTATTGATCTGCTGTATCGGATTTACAACAAAGGGCGTGACTGCAGACGCAGCGATTGTTTCCGGTGGTAAGAAGAATTACAGCTATAGCGAATTGCAGAAAGATTTACAGCAGCTTAAGAAAAAGTATAAGAATCATTGCCAGGTGAATGTGATCGGAAAGAGTGAAGATAAGAGAAATCTTTATGAAGTTGTAATCGGTAATCCTGATGCAAAGAAGCATCTTCTTGTTATGGGGAACCTTCATGCAAGAGAGCATATGACAGTACAGCTTTGTATGAAGCAGATTGAATATTATTTAAGTAATTACAATAAAAAGATAAGTGGCAAGAAGGTTTCTGCTACATTGGATAAAGTGGCAATTCACTATGTGCCATCCTGTAATCCGGACGGAACAGCGATTAGCCAGCGTGGATTTAATGCAATCCGTAATAAAAAGCTTCGTTCATCTCTTAGAAAGATGGGAGGCAGCTCCAGCAGATGGAAAGCGAATGCAAGAGGTGTAGATTTAAACCGTAACTGGAACGTAGCATTTAAGACATCTGGAAGAAAAGGAAGTTCAGGATATTGTGGACCAAAGGCAGAAAGCGAGAGCGAGACAAGAGCATTAGTAAACTGGTCAAATAGAATCCAGAAACAGGGCAAGATTGTCGGTATTGTAAGCTATCACTCTACAGGCTCCATTATTTACGGTAAGTCAACCAGTCGCGCACCAAAGGCAGTAAGAAATGCAACGACAAGAATGTACCAGACTGCAAAAAGCCTTACAGGTTACCAGCTTGTACAGCATGAAAGCTACGCACTTCCACATGGATACTCCAGAACATATTACCTTTATAAGAAAAAGATTCCATTCATTACAGTAGAAGTTGGAAGAGGAGCGGCACCATTAGGCGGAGGCGAATTCGGCTCTATCTGGGCAAAAAATAAAAATGTCGTAATCAGAGAAGCACAGCTGTTTCAGTAAAGATAACAGCTAAAAAACAGGAGAAAGCGTATAAGAGAGTTCTTATTAAAAGGCAAAAGCCAACAGCCAAAAAACAGGAAAGAGAGCAAATCTTAATATAGAAAAAGCGCATTAGAGCAAAAAAGATAGTTTCCAGAGAATATCGAATCTCATCCCCATATTTACATATGGAGAAAGCGTATAAGAGAGTTCCTATTAAAAGGCAAAAGCCAACAGCCAAAAAACAGGAAAGCGAGCAAATCTTAATATAGAAAAAGCGCATTAGAGCAAAAAAAGATGGCATTCAAGCCATCTTTTTTTGTGAAACTAAGCTTTTTCTATATTAAGATTTGCTCGCTTTCCGTCTCTTTCTGTCGCTTTGTCCCTTAATAACTCTTATACGGTTTCTCCATCAACTTCACTGTTTCATAAAGCAGCATTGTTGCAGCTCCGGTTCCGCCTTTAGAGTAAATCTCTTTGTCTTCGTCTGATTCGGATGTTCCGGCGATATCAAGATGTACCCAAGGTTTCTTTTCTACGAATTCACCTAAGAATCTTGCGGCAGCGGTTGCACCACACTTCTTACCGCAGTTTGCGATATCAGCTACGGTGGATGCATTTAAGTTATCATATTCTTCATCGCCCATAGGGAGTCTCCAGATGTTCTCTCCTGCAAGGATGGATGCCTGAACGATCTTAGCCATGAGTTCATCGCTGTTACTGAATGCGCCGGTGTAGCGGTCACCGAGGGCAACAACGCATGCGCCGGTTAAGGTTGCTACATCAATTAATGTTGTAGCGCCACATTCGCGGATCGCGTAAGTGATGGCATCGATAAGAGCCATACGACCTTCTGCATCTGTATTAACAACTTCGATGTACTTACCGTTCATAGACTTAACGATATCACCCGGCTTCATAGACTTGCCGGAAATCATATTCTCGCAGGCTGGGATGACAGCAGTTACATTAATGCCGAGCTTCGCTTCTGCGATCGCGCCCATTGCAGCGATTACTGCGGCTGCGCCGCCCATGTCACCATGCATACCTTTCATGGCAGTGCCAGGTTTTAAGTTATATCCGCCGGAGTCAAAGCAGAGTCCTTTACCGATTAAGGCAATCTTTTCATCATCAGTAACACGTCCGTTATATTCCATAACGATGAACTTCGCAGACTGTTTTGAACCGCGGGCAACGGCAAGGTAAGAATTCATACCGAGTGCTTCGCAGTCCTGCTTTTCAAGGATGGTGCACTTGATATTGTTCTTTTCGCAGATTTCTTTTGCTTTAGCGGCAAGAGCAGCCGGTGTCATAACGTTCGCTGGTTCATTCACCAGATCACGAGCGGTTGTGACAGCCTTCGCCATCATTCTTGTGTACTGTTCTTCTTTCTTAAAGGATGCAGAATCAATTCCTGTCAGGATTCCAAGATGAAGTTCAGAGGCTTCTGGCTTGTCAGAAATGTACTTATCGAAGGAATAGTCTGCAAGGAGAAGTCCCTTCATAGCGGAACTTAACCAGTAGGAAACCTCTTCACCGATCGCAGTCATAAGAAGGTTCTTACCATGGAAACGCTTCGCTTCCTTCATAGCTTGGCCAAACTGTAACTGAAATCTTCTTGGAGTTGCCTTCTCAGGGATACCGATGAAGATTAGATTATAGTAAGGCTGGCCCTGATAGGAGAAGTCCTTTCCTCGAAGTCCGTATACCTTGCTTCCGCCAACAAGACCGTCAGCCTGAAGACTTTCAAAAATTTCGCTGACCTTTCCAAGTTCGATACTCAGGCGGTTTTTATGATTATACGTAACGAGCAATGTATCAAATTCGTAGTCCTCCAGATCTACGAGACGTTGTATTTGCATAAATGATACGCTCCTTTCTAAAAAATTTTTAAATGATAAATTATAATAGCAGTAAATATTTATCCTGTAGAAAAATCCGGCAAAATCGAAATGTGGTATTCCAAATGCCGCAATGAAAACTACATTCTAAATAAGTACCAGTCGCACTAAAACAGGGGAAAAGTGCATACTAACCCCTTATATAAATAAAGTTATTTATAGTATAGCACAGTCAAATATTTTAAAACAGAAAAAACTTGTACATATTACATAAAATTTTGGTGCTAAGGGACAGTGTTTTTGCGTAAACTACTTATAAGCAGGGTAAAATATTGTCAGAATAGATTTCAGACAGTGCAATACATCACGTTAATTTGACAAAGTATCCCTTTTTCAGTATAATAATTAACATAGATAACTAACATTGTTAATTAAGAAAGAGATGGTGATAGAATGAATGAATATTCAATGATGACACAGGAACTGCAGGATCTGGCCGCGCTTTCTATGGAACATGGGCAGATTCCTTCAGGTCTGTATGACCAGTACCATGTGTTACGTGGCCTTCGTGATGTGAATGGTAAGGGTGTGCTGGCAGGACTTACGGATATCTCCACCATCACCTCTTCCAAAGAAGTTGATGGAAAGATGGTTCCCTGCGATGGAGAGCTGCGATATCGCGGTTACGATATCCACGATCTTGTAGACGGTTTTGTAGCAGAGCAGAGATTTGGTTATGAAGAAGTCGCGTATCTCCTTATTTTTGGACGTTTGCCAGAAGAGGAAGAACTGAAAGAATTTCAGAAGCTTCTTGGAAGTTATCGTACATTACCAACGAACTTTGTACGTGACGTTATTATGAAGGCACCGGGTAAGGACATGATGAACACTTTACAAAGAGGTGTACTCACTTTATACGGATACGATGACATGGCAGATAATATTTCCATACCGAACGTACTCCGTCAGTGCCTCCAGCTTACAAGTACCGTACCGCTGCTCGCAGTTTATGGCTATCAGGCATATAACCACTATGTAGAAGGTAAGAGCTTTTATATTCATTCACCGAAACCGGAACTATCTACCGCAGAGAATATCCTGCGTATGCTGCGTCCGAATAAGAAGTATACACCATTAGAGGCGAGAGTTTTAGATGTCGCACTCGTACTTCACATGGACCATGGCGGTGGTAATAACTCCACATTTACAAACCACGTAGTAACCTCATCAGGAACCGACACGTACTCAGCGATGGCAGCATCCCTAGGCTCTCTTAAGGGACCGAAACATGGTGGAGCTAACATCAAGGTTGTACATATGTTTGACGAGATGAAGCAGACAGTAAAAGACTGGGAAGACGAAGACGAGATCAAGAATTATCTTCTGAAGCTCCTTAATAAAGAAGCATTTGACCATAGTGGTTTAATCTATGGAATGGGACATGCCGTATATTCTATCTCTGATCCAAGAGCAAGAATCTTTAAGGGATTCCTTGACAAGCTTGCAAGAGAGAAAGGATACGATGAAGAATTTGAATTCTACAACAGAGTAGAAAGACTTGCCGTAGAGACCATTCAGGAAAAGCGCCGCATTTACAAAGGCGTAAGCGCCAACATTGACTTTTACAGCGGCTTAATGTATCGTATCTTAGGACTGCCGGATCAGCTGTTTACCCCGATGTTCGCCGTTGCCCGTATGGTCGGCTGGAGCGCACATCGCTTAGAAGAGCTGATGAACTGCGACAAGATCATCCGTCCGGCATACCAGAGCATAGCCATGGATAAAGAATACGTTCCGATGAAGGATAGGATCGTTATAGCAAAGTAAATGGTTATATCAGATGTGAGATGACTCCCACCTCTGTAGGTGGCGAGCAACAAATCAGTATCAGTGGGGGAGTCAATCCCCCATCTGATATAGCCTCCGGCAGGATTGCAGAGATGCGCAGAAGAAGTGTGTCATGCATTGCATGACGCGCATCTCGCAGCAAGAATGCTGGGGCATTCTTGAATTAAGTATATGAAAAAAATATAAGTATTTTTTGGAGGAAATATGGAAACGAAAGACACAGGCAGTTCTGACTGGTCAGAAGACGAACCTCAGACAGAACAGAAGGTGACTTTAGAAGATTATCAACAGTTAATCATTCAGATGAGAAGGGCGAATGTTCAGTTTCAACAGCTGTGTAACATCCCGTCAGGCGAGCTGACGATGTTACTTACTCTGCGGCGGCTTCTGCTAGTCAAAACATTTGTCATTCCATCCGATATCGGAGATGCGCTGAAGCTGTCAAGACCAGCCGTATCCCGAATGCTTCATAACCTGGAACGGAAAGGGTATCTGGAAATGAAAAGCAGTGAAGAAGATCACCGCTACGTAAAAGTACAGTTTACCCAGGCAGGGAAGAAGCTTATTACCGAAGAGCTGGAGAAGTGTGGAACGCTCTTAGAGAGGGTCAAAGAGCGTATGGGGGAAAAGGATATGAATCTGTTCCTTTACTACTATAGCGAATTCTGCAGCATTCTGATAGATGAGATATTTTAATAAACAGACGAAAACAGGAAATCCATTGTTAGTCGCTGCTCTGTATCACTGCAGTCAATATGCTCAATCGCATCTTGACTTTGCTCTAAAGCCGCAGAGACTAGCAATGGATTTACTGTTTCCTGGTTAGTTTCTGTCATTGGTGATATTCGTTTGCCTAATGGAGCAGCAATTACTCGTTAGTTCTCTTGAAAGCGAAAAAACGTCGTGACAGATTAAAATATCTGCTTTCTGTTGAAAATTAAAGAGGAGCCGGATTTGCTCCGACTTCTCCAAGTATGTGTCCGCAAATAAAAGACTGGATTTCGGATTGCTCGAAAGAAAAATAAAGAAGGAATGGTTTCTCATTTGAATTTTGTGACTTTGCGCTATGGAATTTTGACTCTAAAAACTTCGGACTCGTTTTTCCGAAGTTTTTGCTTTTTGAGACAAAATGAAATGTTTAGCGCAACGGAACAAAATCAAATGAGAAACCATTCCTTCTTTCAGCATTATCTTCGAGGCAATCCGAACAGAAGAATTCTTGTTTCGTTTCTGCGATGCTGCTTTCTAAAATTCTTCGAGTTTCTTTAAAAGTGCCATTTCACCTGAGACTTTATATTTTGCGCAGAAGCGGCACAGTGCGAACAGGGTGTCTCCTAACTTTTCGGAAAGTTCTTCATCGCTGCTGAACTTCTTTTCAGGGTCTTCGCCGGCGGTGCCGAGCTGCAGATTGATGACGGAAGTGAGAAGATCTTTGAATACATCTTCATCATTGGTGGAAAGTACACCGGCAGCAGCAGCCTTTTTCGCTACCTTTTCACCGCGGATAAGGGCAGGAAAGTTTTCCGGGATAAGATCGATGTCCTCTTTTAAAGAGGTCTGTTTATGCCCTTCTTCCTGTGCCTTTAACTTCTCCCAGTCAGCCTGCTGTTGTTCTACGCTGTCATAATGGCGGCCGGCAAATACATGTGGATGACGGTGGATCATCTTGCGTGCGATGCCGTCAATCACATCTTCGATGGCAAATTCACCGTTATCTTCGGCAACCTGTGACTGTAAAAGCACCTGGAAAAGAAGGTCGCCAAGTTCTTCTTTTAAGTTGGTGCAGTCTCCGGTCTTAGTCAGGTTAGATACAGCCTGATTCACTTCGTAGGCTTCTTCTAACGTGTATAATTTAAGCGATTCGTGTGTCTGTGACTTATCCCATGGGCAGCCATTCTCTCCGCGAAGTGTTGCCACGATTGCCTGTAATTCCTGAAAATTAAACTTTTTATCCATAGTATGCCCCTCCTCCGGGCAAAATAGACAATTCTTAAATATGCAAAAGAATAGAAAAGCCTATTGTAAAAATATGTTATTTGCTATATTATATCAATAAGTCACGAAAAAATCTACATTAACTATGTAAAAAGAAAGAAGGAAGGATTGATGAACAACTTTGGACGGACGGTACTGGCATTGGGGTTGGGTACAGTCATGACATTTACGAATCCGGAGTGCTTTTTTCAGGCAGAGTCAGAGCCGGCGATGGTTTATGCGGCAGAGAAAGCCGCCGTACAGGGCAGGAAGCTGACGGTGCAGAGTAGATCTAGTATATCTGTAAGAGTATCTGCCGATTGTTTAGGAAAAAGTGAGAGTACGACAGAAGTGACGACAAAGAAGGAAGAAGGTACGAAGGCTTCTTCCGAGAAGAATACCGAAGGCAGCAGCACCGGAAAGGATGAATCGCAGACGAATCATACGACAGAAAGTACGCATACTACGTCGGGAAGCGGTACATCAAGCAGTACATCAGGAAGCGGTACGGAAGGAAGTTCAGGATCAGGCAGTCAGACATCCGGAGGAAGTTCTACATCAGGTAGTTCTACATCAGGAAGTTCTGTATCTGGAAGCAGTTCGGCAGGAAGTTCGGCACCTGAGAATGGCACATCGGGCAGCAGCTCTTCAAACGATGCTTCGCATCAGACAGAGCAGACCGGCAGTTCGGCATCTGGGTCAGATGGACAGGCAGATAGTAATAAGAATACGACACAGGATAAGAATTCTGATCATTTAGAGGATGACCGTACGAATGGGAATACAGATAACACCGCACAGAATAACAAGATTTCTACAAGAAAAGATATGGAGATCAGGACAAAGAGTGCGGTTAAGAACATCAAGGAGGAGATTGCAGAGGAAGATGCACCGGATGGAAGAGATACGGTCAATACATTTATTCCGAAAGTATATAACGATACCCGTCTTTCGATGAAGAATTATAAAGAGTATATAGCCGGTTATATTTATTTTAATCAGGGAGATAGCGCATGGAATCAGAATGGGTACTGTATTGCAAAGGCAGGCTGTGGACCGACTTCCATGGCAGTTGTCATTACATCGCTTACCGGTAAGTGGGTTACTCCGCTTGATACAGCCATATGGGGATATCAGCATGGATTTTATTCAAGAGAAGGCTCTGCTCACGAGATGATACCGGCGATGGCGACGGCATATGGGCTTCGCTGTCAGGGAGTAGGAACAGACTATCAGGCGATTAAGAAGGCGCTTAAGGCAGGTAAGCCGGTCGTATGCCTTATGGGACCGGGGTATTTTACAAGAGGCGGTCACTTTATGGTCCTCGTTGCAATCGATAACAATGACTGTGTTACGGTTGCCGATGTAGGAAGCAGAACACGCTCCGCTTACAAGTATCGGCTGGCAGATGTTATTGCACAGTCGAAGGGAGCAAGTGCCGGTGGTCCTTTCTGGGTAATGTCTTACGATAAGGGAAGCAGTGCGGCCCGGAGAGAGAAGGCGATTAAGAATTATACGCAGGAAGATATGAAAGAAGACTTTGCAGATGCTTCGTATATGAAGGTGACAGGAGAACTTCCTGAATTATTAAAGAAAGAGAAGAAGGAAGTATCTGTTAAGAAGGTTGTGTCCATTCTTAAGATGTCCACAGGAGGAAGTCTTCTTAATACACTTAGGGTGAATAATACAGGTTCTTCTTTTTCACCGGTAAGCCGGAGCAGCCAGCTTGTTTCGATCACAGCGAAAGCAAAAGATACAAAAGGTGCAAAAGAAGCAGGTAATGCGGAAGAATTAAAGAAGTCACAGGATCAGGCACTTACGTTAAAGCAGGATATTGCCCGAAGACAGTGGGAGAAGAAGATTCCTTTATCGAAGCTGGAATGTTATTTAAAAGGAACAATAAAAAAGAATGCATTTACTAAATAAAGTTAGTTCAGGAGCTTAAAAATCATAAGAGAAAGAAAACGATAAGAGTTATGAGAAAGATTAATTACAGAATTACAGTGAATATTACGCAGAAGACGATGAAGCTCGGATTCCGCGCTAAGATGCCGGAGGAGATGGAGGGAAAGCGCATACGTGTACAGGCAGTATTTACGCAAAGACAGGTAGAACGCCGTTTTCCGATGGAAGTAGTGATTGAAGAGGGCGAAGTGGGCGAGCAGATCCGCGCCGATGCAGAGATTCTTCTGCCATATGTATTTTACAGTCCGCCACGTCATAAGGTGAATGTTGTGTTTGCGCTCTGGTGCGGAGCAGAAGAGATCAGCCTTGATGACCAGCCATTTCCGGTACAGAAGGAGCTTTTTGCAAGAGCAGAGATCGTGCGTAAGAGGAATCTGCTTAAGTTTGCAGGATGTTCTCTCGGCCTGCCATTTTTGCTCGTAAGAGATTATTTTAAAGAAGGAAAGAACTTTATAAAGGCGGCGAAGCGGGCGAATGAGACAGTGTACCGTATCAGTGGATATAATTACAGTGCGCGTCAGCAGAATACCGACTATTTTGCTGCCAGATACCGTAAATACGTGGCAAAGAATAAGGTGAAGCCGAACCAGATTCTTTTTCTGTCGGAAAGAGAGCCGGAAGAGGGCGGGAATCTTATGCTTGTAAAGAAGTGGTTTGAGGAGAACGAGCCGGAAGTAGAGATCACTACATTTATTAATACAAAGACGGTAGACCAGTTAAAGAAGAGAGAACTGCGGGAGTGTGCCTTAAAGTGCGCGACATCGGCAGTCATTATTCTAGAAGACTTTTATCCACAGCTTCACAGCATTCATAAGCGGAACGAGACAAAGATTATTCAGTTATGGCATGCCTGCGGTGCCTTTAAGACATTCGGGCTTACCCGCATGGGGAAAAAGGGCGGTGCGCCGCAGACTTCCATGAATCACAGGAATTATGATCTCGTACCGGTAAGCAGCGATATCGTAAGAGACATTTATGCGGAAGCATTTGGCATCTCACCAAGTAAGGTACAGGCGCTCGGCGTGCCTCGTACAGACCGGCTTTTTGACTGGGAATACGAAGAAGAGAAGCGCAGGGAACTTTATGAGAAGTACCCAGCATTTAAGGACAATCGTGTCATTTTGTTTGCGCCGACATTCCGAGGAGATGGGAATAAAGATGCACACTATCCACCGGAGGCATTTGACGTTAATCACTTCATGGAACGACAGCCGGAAGATACGGTGCTTATCCTCAAGAATCATCCGTTTGTCAAGCAGAGCTTTTTTGTAGAAGAACGGTGGAAGGACAGAGTATTTGACCTTAGTACAAAGGAGCATATTAACGACCTTATGCTCATAAGCAACCTTCTCATCACAGACTACAGCTCAAGTGTATTTGAAGCGGCAATCTTAGAACTTCCGATGCTGTTTTATGCATTTGATGAGAAGGAATATATGGATAGCAGAGACTTTTACTTTGATTATGACCAGTTCACTCCGGGACCGGTTGTCGCAGAATTTGAAGCTTTATGTGAAAAGGCAGCCTCCATGCTTGAGAATATTGTGTCAGAAGTAGAACAATCAGATCTCGATAATTTCCGCAAAGTTTTCCTAAATATGGTTGATGGACACAGTACAGAACGCATTTGCAGAAAAATAAAAACCAACTATATAAATATTTAGTTAAATTTGCAAAGAAAGTTTGACAAATGGAAGGAAATAATATAAAATATTGGAAGTAAGATGATTTTGTAATGGGAATTTACTATCATTTGCATAAGAGTGACAACACTGGAAACGACATTATAAAGTTTGTAACGTGACAATATAATAAGACATTTAACGAATGACAAGGGGATTTTAATATGAAAGGAATCGTATTAGCTGCCGGCAAAGGTACCAGACTGTACCCTATGACGAAGCCGGTTTGTAAACCATTATTACCAGTATATGACAAGCCATTAATTTATTATCCGATCGCTACTTTACTTCAGGCAGGGATCAGGGATATTCTCGTAATCATTCCGCCGGGAGAAGAGAAGGAATTTACGAATCTTCTTGGAGACGGAAGTGAGTTTGGAATTCATATCGAGTTTGCCGTACAGAAGGTTGCACGAGGAATTGCAGATGCTCTGATCATTGGGGAAGACTTTATTGGAGATGACTCCGTATGTCTTGTATTAGGAGATAACATTTTCCACTGCCATAATCTTGATGAGATTATGAAGGAAGCCATCAAGGATGACCATGGTGCGAAGGTATTCGGTTATTATGTAGACGATCCAAGACCATTCGGTGTAGTAGAGTTTGATGAGAACGGACAGGCCGTATCCATCGAAGAGAAGCCGAAGAATCCGAAGTCGAACTACATTGTACCGGGATTATATTTCTATGATAATCAGGTAATCGACATCGCTAAGAATCTTGAGCCATCTGCAAGAGGTGAGTACGAGATTACAGATGTTAACTTAGAATACTTAAGAAGAGGCCAGTTAAAGGTTATCCCATTTGACAGAGGACTCACATGGATGGATGCCGGAACCGCAGACAGCATGTTAGAAGCGGCTGAGATCGTTAAGGCACTCCAGAAGTCCGGATGCTATGTAGGCTGCTTAGAAGAACTTGCATGGAAAGAAGGATTTATATCTTTAGACAAGATTCACGAGATTGGAGAAAGTTTAAAGATGACCAATTATGGACAGTATTTACTTAAGTTAAAGTAAAGTTAAAGTAAGAACTTGTTAAAGAACGATTTTCAATTGCTGTAAGTGGGGGTATTTTGTTAACTGTAAAGTAAAAAGTTGCCATCGCATTTGCGAGATAGTCTCATTCTTAGAGACAGACAACAACTTTTTACAAGGGAAAGTACAAGAATTTCCATTATTATACTAGAATGAGAATATAACGGCGAAATGTAATAAGAACTTCAAAATAACAGTTTACACACCGCCTAACATTTTAAAAAAAACTTTCCATTTTTTAGTTGACAAATGAATCGCCCTATGATATACTACAGTCATCACAAAAACATTGCACAGGCAGCAGGTCATTAAAAAGTAAAATAAGAATTAGACGCTGCGCCAGAGAGGAGAGTACGTTATGCAGAGTACTGGAATAGTAAGAAAGCTTGATTCATTAGGAAGAATTACATTACCAATGGAACTTCGTAAAAGTTTCGACATCGGTGAGAGAGAACCTTTAGAAATCTTCACAGAAGAAGATAAGATTATCATTAAGAAGTATAACCCTAGTGATATCTTTACAGGACAGTGTGAAGACCTCATTGAATATAGAGGTAAGAAGGTATCAAGAGATTCTATCCGCGAGCTTGCCAGAATCGCCGGATATAAGCTGACAGAAGAGTAATCTTCACGAGGACAGCTTACATCTACTGTAAGTTTTTTGTGTATACGAAAGATAAAGTGCCATAAGCTAATCTACAGAACCAGTATAGTAGGGCATGGAATCAAAAGAAGCCCCCTTCTTTGTGAAAGCAGAGAAGGGGGCTTCTTTCAGCAATTTTGACCAATTAAAATCCATGTTAACACTTTTGTTATACATTCTTATCCCGCCTGTAACCAAAGATAATACTTCTGTTATGGCAGTTTTTCTGTAAAAATATTAAAATAAAAGTATAAGAAATGCAAAGACATTCCTTACTATATCAGGAAAACAAGGAGGGGTTCCCTATGAAGAAGAGATTAAGTACAATTTTAGCAGTAATGTTTATGGCAGTAATACTCATTCCATTTACACCGGTGCAGGCAGCATCTACAGACGTAACCGGTAAGATGGCAGGGAATCGTGAGATTAAGAACATTAGCAAGATGATGACCGCATATACGACAGCGATGAACTTAAGCGAACAGTCCACCACCAGACCGGTAAAGATGAAGCTTAACGATAATGCCAAGTTATCCATCGCCGTATTTGTAAGATATAATTACAAAGGAGACTACAGCTACACAGCAAAGGAACTTCGTTCCGAGACAAAGAAGCTTTTTGGTAAGAGTGCTTCCGTTAATACCATCAGGAACAAGAAGAATAAGAATCATGCGATGTTAGTATGCAGCTCCAACAGCAAGTACTATAAAGATCCATATATGTACTGTGGCGGAGACTTCGGAGACGTGATTCTAGATTACAAGATCACAAAGGTAACTCGTACCGGTAAGAATATCTACACCGTAACAACACAGAACCGTTTAGGATGCTACGGAGAGAAGGGCAGAACGAACATCGGTACAACAACACTGAAGCTGAAGAAGACAGCAGCAGGATATGTTGTAAAAGGAGTTCGCTATCAGTATAACGGGAAGTAATGAACCCCATTAAGTAAGTAAAATGAGAGATAGAACCTTATAAAATAAAGGAGACATATCAAAGCAGTTTAGCAGCTGTCAGATATGTCTTTTTTTATAGAATCTTTTTCGCCTTATAATTTTACAAAGTATACATTATATATACAAACAGTAAAAAATGACAAGGAAATAACACAGATAAAGTAAAGTTTTGGTGGAAAATTGAAAATATAGTCCGACATGACCAAAAATAGCCAGATTAAAAGGTCGAAATTAGTCATATTTAAGAATACTACAAATAAGAAATATATGTTATACTTTACTCACTATAAAAAGGTGTGTGGTTTTATTAAAAAAATCAGTACATCAGAATATTTTAATTTACATCTATAGTTCAACTCTGAATCATTTGTGTACTGTCTGTTAAGACACACCAAAAAAGTATGAAAACAGGATTATCATATAAGAAGTATGGATTTTGCGGGGATAGAAGTTCATTTATAGGATAATCAGCACAAGAAAAATAAGATTGGGGAAAGTATATGTATAAGAAGAGTGTACAGGGCTGGTTGAAGCACCTGGATTTCATGATCCTGGACGTAGTCTGTCTGTGGATTTCTTTTACGCTTGCATTCGGTATGCGGCATGGGTCGCTGAATGTATTTGCAAATTCTTTATACCGTGATATGATGTGGAGCCTTGCTCTCATGGATATCGTGGTAATCTTTTTCTTCGATTCGTTGAAGAATGTATTAAAACGTGGTTTTTATCACGAATTTACTGTGACGGTCAAGCAGACCTGTCTCATCACTTTATGTTCCGTATTTTATTTATTTACATTTAAAGAGGCCGCTGATTACTCGAGACTGGTGCTTACATACACAGCAGCATTATATTTGCTTCTAAGCTATATTACCCGCAATATATGGAAGTATTTACTGCGTAAGTATCTGGGAGGAAGCGGAAGACGCTCCCTTCTTATTGTAACCGTATCTGAGATTGTTGATACAGTCATTGACAATATTAAGAATAAAAATTATTCAGATTATATTGTGACCGGTGTATGTATCCTTGATGATAAGGCAAAGGGACGAACGATTGAAGGTGTTCCGGTTGTCGCAGACAAGGAAGATCTCGTTGAATATGTCTGTCGTGAATGGGTAGATGAAGTCTTTCTCAATATTCCGGAAAGTGAACCGTATCCATCAGAACTTCTGGATAAATTCATTGAGATGGGTGTTGTTGTACATATGAAGCTTGCCAAGTCGCAGAACCTGCTCGGCAAGAAGCAGTTCGTCGAACGACTTGGAACTTACACCGTCCTCACAACAAGTATTAACAGCGTAAGCCGCCGCCAGATCGTCTTAAAGCGTATGCTCGACATCTTAGGAGGGCTTGCAGGCTGCATTATCACTGGAATCCTCTGCATCTTTTTAGGACCTGCCATTTATATCCAGTCACCGGGACCAATCTTCTTCAAGCAGACTCGTGTCGGAAAGAACGGAAAGATGTTCCAGATGTATAAGTTCCGGAGTATGTATATGGATGCCGAAGAACGCAAAGCCGAACTCATGAAGGAAAACCGTGTACAGGACGGCATGATGTTCAAGCTCGACTTTGACCCTCGAATCATCGGCAGCAAGAAGCTCCCGGACGGCACAATCAAAAAAGGTGTCGGAAACTTCATCCGTGACTGGAGCTTGGACGAATTCCCGCAGTTCCTTAATGTACTGAAAGGAGTCAGCGGTATAATAGAGCCAACCAAGAAAAGGCTTGATTTTACAGGGTTTTCGCTGGCTTAGCTAGGTTCCTTAGTATGATTCTTATGACTTCTCATTAAAGGAAACCAATCGCATTTCCAGCGGAAATATATATAATACAGTGGTTTCCTGGATGCTTATTTTGACCCAATCTTAAATAAGTGAATGAGAATCATAAATAATAGGAGGTAATGGCTGAGCCTGCGAATGTCCCTCGAAAGACGTTCACAGGTTATCTGTCGTTGAAGAAAAATATAAGACATAAATGAGAAAAAAGAGATAAGAAAGTAGCCCTCGATTTTGTCGGGGGGGGGGGTACAGTAAGGGAGATATGAAATGCTAGGAATATCAAAACGAAAGTGTACGATGGATACCCCAGTACATATTAATGGGAATGAAAAGAAAAAGAAAACTGAATATCGAAATTCTTATATCGCATATCTAAATATTCAAAATGTGATTCCAATGTGCTGCTTACTTGTGTTTGGGGTATGGCTATGGACGGAATTACATATCTCAACACATCTTAACATATTCTGGATTAATGCTCTTCTTTGTGTAGCAATAATCCTATCTAGTTTTAAATCACTCAAATTTGAAGGCAATTTCTACAATTGTGGGGACGATTGTAGATTAACAGATAGATTACAAAAAAATGGAAGGGGAAAGAAAAAAGTCTATGTATAGAAAAGATTCTGAAGGATGGTTAAAACACGCAGACTTTATAGTCTTAGATATGATCTGTTTGCAATTAGCGTATGTTCTGGCATATGCAATTAGCGGATATGGGTTTAATCCATATGAAACCATTATTTATCGCAATATGGCAGTTTTCCTTGAACTGGCAGATCTGGTTATGATTTTTGCATATGGCACCATGAAAAGCGTGTTAAAGAGAGGATACTATCGTGATTTTGTAGTTACGTTAAATCATGCGATTATGGTAGGTGCCTTAGCGGTTTTATATTTATTCCTGCTTCAGGAAGGGCAGGACTTTTCAAGATTAACATTGATGCTGACCATAATAATTTATTTAGTAATGACGTATATTGTCAGAGAACTTTGGAAAAAACTTCTGCGAAAACAGATGAAGGATGGCGGAGAACGCAAACTGCTGATTGTAACATCAGAAGATGTAGCTGAACAAGTAGTGTTAAATATGCAGGAAAACAATTATGCCAGATTCTCATTGGCTGGTGTAGCTGTAATTGATGCGGACTGGACTGGAAGAGAAATTCATGGAGTTCCGGTAGTTGCCAACGAAGAGACTGCAGCAATGTATGTATGTCAGGAATGGATTGATGAAGTTCTGATTGTTGTCTCAGAAGTTCTTCCATATCCGTCAGAGTTAATTGAGCAATTATCAGAGACAGGAGTAACCATTCATCTTAATCTTGCAAAGATCACAAGTGTGCCAGGGAAAAAACAGTTTGTGGAAAAGGTTGGTAATTACACAGTTCTTACGACAAGTATCAATTATGCATCAACCAGACAGTTAATGTTAAAACGCTTAATGGATATTGCGGGTGGATTAGTTGGATGTATTTTTACCGGAATCATTTGTATTTTTGTCGGACCGGCAATTTATATTGCATCACCGGGACCAATCTTCTTTGCTCAGGAACGAGTAGGAAAGAATGGAAAGAAATTTAAAATGTACAAGTTCCGCAGTATGTATATGGATGCCGAAGAACGTAAGGCAGAGCTTATGAAAGATAACAAACTTGGAGATGGAAAGATGTTTAAACTGGACTTTGATCCTCGTGTTATCGGAAATAAGATACTTCCAGATGGGACACATAAGACAGGAATAGGTGATTTTATCAGACGAACAAGTTTAGATGAATTTCCGCAATTCTTTAACGTATTACGAGGCGATATGTCGATTATAGGTACTCGCCCACCCTTGATTTCAGAAACGAATCTGTATGAGCTTCACCATCGTGCAAGGCTGGCAATTAAGCCTGGAATCACTGGCATGTGGCAGGTAAGCGGACGAAGTGATATTACCGATTTTGAAGAAGTAGTTCGTCTTGATAAAGAGTATATCACAAACTGGAACATTGGGCTAGATATAAAAATATTGTTTAAAACGATATTGGTAGTCTTTAAGAAAGATGGATCAATGTAAATCTTTCGCAGCTTATTTTATAAAGAGAATAAGCTGCGAAAGGATAACTATAGATAAGTTATAAATATAAGGAGATTGCTATGCAGAAAGTAAATTTAGAGAATAAAACGGTTTTTATTACAGGCGTTGCTGGATTTATAGGCTCAAACTTAGCTGAGAGATTATTAAAAGAAGTAGAAGGAATAAAAATAGTTGGACTTGATAACATGAATGATTATTATGATGTCCGCTTGAAAGAATATAGATTAGAAAAACTTTCATCTAGTAAAATGTTTTCTTTTGTAAAAGGAAATTTAGCAGACAAAGAAGTGATTAATTCAATTTTTGATAAGTATAAACCACAGGTAGTTGTGAACTTAGGGGCACAGGCAGGTGTAAGATATTCTATTACAAATCCAGATGCATATATAGAAGGTAATTTGATTGGGTTTTACAACATATTAGAGGGATGTAGACATTATCCAGTAGAACATTTGGTATATGCATCAAGTTCTTCTGTATATGGAAGTAACAAGAAAGTTCCATACAGTACAGAAGATAAAGTAGACAATCCTGTATCGTTATATGCTGCAACGAAAAAAAGTAATGAATTAATGGCTCATGCATATTCAAAGCTTTATAATATTCCATCGACTGGTTTGCGTTTCTTTACTGTTTATGGACCAGCAGGAAGACCGGATATGGCATATTTTGGATTTACAAACAAATTATTAAATGGTGAAACTATTAAGATTTTTAATTATGGAAACTGCAAAAGAGATTTTACTTACGTTGATGACATTGTGGAGGGTGTTGTACGAGTAATGCAAGGTGCACCAGAAAAGAAAAACGGGGAGGATGGTTTGCCAATTCCTCCATATGCTGTTTATAACATTGGAAATAACCATCCAGAGAATTTATTAGACTTTGTAGAAATTCTTCAGGAAGAACTTATAAGAGCAAAAGTATTACCAGAAGATTATGATTTTGAAGCACATAAAGAACTTGTTCCTATGCAACCAGGAGATGTTCCTGTGACATATGCTGATACAGAAGCATTGGAAAGAGATTATGGTTTTAAACCGTCAACAACGTTACGTGAAGGATTACGAAAATTTGCTGAGTGGTATAAAGAATTTTATATGTAAATTGAGATTTGATAGTTGAAAGAGAGGTAAATCAAAAATGAGAGAATTTAAAGATTTAAAAATTGCAGTTGCTGGAACAGGTTACGTTGGATTATCTATTGCTACTTTATTAAGCCAGCATCATCAGGTTACAGCAGTAGATATTATTCCAGAAAAGGTAGATTTAATTAATAATAAAAAATCTCCAATTCAGGATGACTACATTGAAAAATATTTAGCAGAAAAAGAGTTAAATTTAACAGCAACATTAGATGCGAAAGAAGCATATAGTGATGCTGATTTCGTTGTTATTGCGGCTCCAACAAATTATGACAGTAAGAAGAACTTTTTTGATACTTCTGCAGTAGAGGCAGTTATCAAATTAGTTATTGAATATAATCCAGAAGCAATTATGGTTATTAAATCAACAATTCCAGTTGGATATACAACAAGTGTTAGAGAAAAGTTCCACTGTGATAACATTATTTTTAGTCCAGAGTTTTTAAGAGAAAGTAAGGCATTATATGATAATTTATATCCAAGCCGTATTATCGTTGGAACAGATATTGATAATGCACGTTTGGTAAAAGCTGCTCATACCTTTGCAGAACTTCTTCAGGAAGGTGCAATTAAAGAAGATGTAGATACATTGTTTATGGGATTCACAGAAGCAGAAGCCGTTAAATTATTTGCAAATACATATCTGGCACTTCGTGTTTCTTACTTCAATGAATTAGATACATATGCAGAAATGAAGGGATTAAATACACAGCAGATTATTAATGGTGTGTGTCTTGATCCACGTATTGGAACTCATTATAACAACCCATCTTTTGGTTATGGCGGATATTGTTTACCAAAGGATACCAAGCAGTTACTTGCCAATTATGCAGATGTTCCAGAAAATCTTATTGAGGCAATTGTTGAGTCGAATAGAACAAGAAAAGACTTTATTGCAGATCGTGTGTTAGAGATTGCTGGAGCGTATGAAGCAAATGATGACTGGGATGAAAGCAAGGAAAAAGATGTTGTAGTTGGTGTATATCGTCTTACTATGAAGAGTAATAGCGATAACTTCCGTCAGAGTTCTATTCAGGGTGTTATGAAGCGAGTTAAAGCAAAAGGAGCAACTGTTATTGTTTATGAACCAACATTAAAAGATGGTGAAAAGTTCTTTGGAAGTAAAGTTGTTAATGATTTAGACGAGTTTAAAAAGCAGAGTCAGGCGATTATTGCAAATCGTTATGATAGTTGTTTAGATGATGTAAAAGATAAAGTTTATACAAGAGATATTTTCCAGAGAGATTAGGTTGGACAACGGGGAGAAGTAGAATGAAAGATGATAAGAAATTAAAAGTGTGTTTGGTAGGGTCTTCTGGAGGTCATTTGACACATTTATATATGTTAAAACCTTTTTGGCAGGATAAAGATAGATTTTGGGTAACATTTGATAAGGAAGATGCGAGAAGTATTTTAAAAGGTGAAAAGATGTATCCTTGCTATTATCCAAGCAATCGAAGCCTAAAAGCTCTTATCATTAATACAGTTAAAGCGATAAAAATTATACCGAAAGAGCGTCCAGATTTAATAATTACATCTGGTGCGGCACCAGCGATTCCATTTTTCTATATAGGAAAATTGTTTGGGGCTAAGACAATATATATTGAAGTTTTTGATAGAATAAACGCTCCAACTATTTCAGGGAAATTATGTTATCCGGTTACAGATAAGTTTATTGTAGAATGGGAAGAAATGAAGCAGGTTTATCCTAAAGCGATTAACTTGGGAAGTATCTTCTAAGAAATGAGGTGAAAAACATGATTTTTGTAACAGTTGGAACACATGAACAGCCGTTTAATCGTCTCATTGAATGTATTGATAATTTGAAGAAAGATGGAGTAATTCAAGAAGATGTAATTATACAAACTGGATATAGTACATATGAACCCCAATATTGTACTTGGCAAAAGCTATATCCATATCAAGAAATGATAAAACTTGTGGATGAGGCACGAATAGTTATTACACATGGAGGACCATCTAGTTTTATCATGCCTTTACAAGTAGGAAAAACACCAATTGTTGTGCCTAGAAGATATGAGTTTGATGAGCATGTTAATGATCACCAGGTTTCTTTTTCAAAAGCTGTGGCTGAACGGATGGGAACAATTATTGTGGTTGAAGATATGAGTAAGCTTGGCGAAACAATAATTAATTATGATGAACTTGTTTCTGCAATGGGTAATGGATTAGAGAGTAATAATGAAAAGTTTAATAGAGAACTTGGAAAAATAGTTGATAAAATGTTTAAGTGATAGAGAAAGGTATAAGATAAGAATGAGCAAGATTAGGATTGCTTTTGTGGAAACAAATTGTAAAAAAAATGGTCCAATTAAACAAACACTTAATATTATTCGCAATATGGATAGAGAGATCTTTGAACCATATCTTATTACAGTGTGGCCGGAAGAATTAGATAATTCTATGATTGATGAATATAAAAATCTTGGGATTTCAGTTTATTCAGCCAATGTAAGTAAAAAGAAATCAATAATATTTGGTAAACAAGCTATTAAAAAAATTTTAAAAGAGATAAAACCAGATATTGTGCAAGGAGTTGGAATGCCACCGTATAGAATGACACTGGGATATAAAGATGCAGTGCATTTTGTTACTCTTAGAAATTATTGTTATGAAGATTACCCAGATTATTATGGAAAATTTATGGGAACAGTAATGGCATTTTTAGATATAAACCTAATAAAAAAGCGTATGGTGATGGGAGAGCCTTTTGTGACGTGTTCTGAGAGTTTAACAAAAATGTATAAAAACAAACAGAACATGGAGATTCCATTTATTAGGAATGGAGTAGATGTGAGCCAATACACGAAAAGGAATGTGAATGAAGTACCTGAGATTCGTAAAAAATTAAATCTTCCACAGAATAAGGTGATTTTTGTTTATAGTGGAGGATTTATTGACAGAAAAAATCAAAAAGAGGCAATTACAGCTTTTCTTAATATGAAAAAAAATCAGGAGGCAGTATTGCTTTTGTTAGGTGATGGAAAGGATTTTGAAACATTAAAAAGTCAATACGAAAAGTATGAAAACGTTTTGTTTCGTGGTAAAGTTTCTAATGTAAACGAGTATCTTCACGCTTCAGATGTATATTTGTCTACAAGCAAGTCAGAGGGATTACCAAACGGGGTTTTGGAAGCAATGGCTTGTGGCTTGCCAGTTTTGCTTTCAAATATACCGCAACATATAGAAGTTCTTGAGGCGGATTCATCTTGTGGTCATTCGTATATTTTGGGAGATGTAAAAAGACTTACTGGTTTATTAGAAGAAATGTTGGAAGAAAATCTTATCGATATGGGTGAAAAAAGTTACAAAGCCGTGATGGATAATTTTACGGCTGTAGGTATGAGTAGACGATATCAGGAATTATATTTAAGAATAATGAGTAAAGGTGGGAAAATATGAGACTTTCAGAGTGGAGATTATATGGAATCTATGCATTGGGGCATTTGATGCAAGGGAGTCCTGAAAAGGATAAAAAATATTTGAAAATTTTATTTAAATATTTAATGGGTAAGGACTGCAATTTTGATAATCCACAATCATATAGTGAAAAATTACAATGGTTAAAAGTTTATGACAGAAATCCTCTTTATACTCAGCTTGTTGATAAGTATGGAGTAAGAAAATTTATAGCTGAAAGAATAGGGGAGGAATATTTAATTCCATGTCTTGGTGTATGGAATCATTTTGATGAAATAGATTTTGATAAATTACCAAAACAATTTGTATTAAAATGTACACATGATTCAGGTGGGTTGGTGATTTGCAAAGATAAAGAAAAATTGAATAAGGCAGAGGCAAAGAGAAAAATTGAACATTGCTTAAAAAGAAATTATTTTTTAAATCATAGAGAATGGCCATATAAAGATGTAGAACCTAAAATTATTGCAGAACAGTATACTGTTGATGAATCTGGTTACGAACTGAAGGATTATAAGTTTTTTTGCTTTAATGGTAAACCTAAGGCAATGTTTATAGCAACAGATCGTGGAAAGGATACTAAGTTTGATTTCTTTGATACAGAATTTCATCATTTACCATTTACGAACGGACATCCTAATGCAAATAGACCAATTCAAAAACCTCAAAATTACGAGGAAATGCTTCGAATTGCTGGAATTTTATCAGAAGGTATGCCACAGGTTCGAGTTGATTTGTATAATGTAAATGGAAAAATTTTGTTTGGAGAGATGACATTTTTTCATTGGAGTGGATTAATGCCATTTGAGCCAGAAGAATGGGATTATAAATTTGGAAGTTGGATTGAACTCCCGGAGGTGAAGTAATGGGAATTTTGAGTAGTACACGGTCTGCTATGAAAAAGATTATAGAAAGTAGTTATAGTGTTGGACAGTTTTACGGAGAAATGAAAAAAGTCAAAAATGGGACAAGACAAAAACTAATTAGCCAAGTAGTACTTACTGACAAGCAGAAAAAAGAAATAGATGATTTATTTCAAAATAATTATGGGAAAAAAGTTAAGTATGATTGGCATAGATTATATCAGTCTTTTACAGGAAAATTTGATTCTAAATATTTTCCAGAATACCTTTTTTCAAGTCGATTTGAACCTAAAATGAATGCAGCAGACTACCGTTATGTGTTGGATGATAAATTGTTGTTGCCGTTATTTTGCGTTGGAGTCTCAAATGTGAGAACACCCCATACCTTATTTACAGTAAGTGAAGGAATGTGTTTTGATGAAAGAAAGAACTTAATTGATTTTCATAGGATTTTACCAGAAAATGTTCTGGGGGGGGGAGATATACCAGTTATAATTAAGCCAGTCCAAGATACTTCTAGCGGAATTGGCGTAGAAAAAGTACAAGGGATAGAAAATATAAAAAAGTCACTATTGTTAAGAAAAGGGCAGTCAGTTGTCGTTCAAGAATGTATTGCTCAAAACGAGCAGCTTAATAAATTGTATCCCGATGCAGTTAATACTTTTCGAGTGATTACATATATATGGAATGGGAAAATATATCATGTGCCTCTTGCACTTCGTATAGGGCAGGGAGGGAGTTTTTTGGATAATGCTCATGCAGGAGGAATGTTTATTGGAGTGAGTGATGAAGGCGAACTGGGCAATATAGCTTTCACGGAGTCGGGACTTCATTTTGAAGAACATCCAGATACAAATATTAAGTTTGATGGATATAAATTAGAGTTTGTTCCAGAAATTATAGAAACAGCAAAAAAAATGCATTTAAATGCACCACAATTAGGAATTATATCATGGGATATGACCATTGATAAAGAGGGAATGCTAGTTCTTATTGAGGCCAATACAAGAGGACAAAGTATTTGGTTTCCTCAAATGGCTAATGGAAGGGGTGCATTTGGAGATAACACAGAGGAGATTTTGAAATATATATCTCATTAGAAGTCAAGGAGGATTGAAATTGGAAAATAAAAGCGTGATTTTTGTTACAGGTTCACTAGCTGATGGTGGAGCAGAAAAGGTAATGTCAATTTTAGCATCAGGTTGTGCTGAGCTAGGGGCAGATGTTACGCTTGTTGTATTGCGAAATAAAGAAATAGTATATTCAGTATCAGATAAAGTAAAAATTATTCAATTTGAAGATAGTGGAAAATTTGCTACATTTACGAGAATAAAAAAATTACATCAAATTATGAAAAAGTCTAATGCCGATGCAGTAATTCCTTTTTTACCGATTATTTCTCTTTATACAATAATTGCCAATATTGGTGTAGGTAAAAAAATGATAATGTCTGAACGTGCAGATCCCAGTGCAAAGCTGTCAAAATTGCCGTGGAAAGATAAAATAGGAAGTTTCTTAATGAGACGATGTGGTCTGTATGGTTTGGCAGATTGGATGGTATTTCAGACTCCAGATGCACAGGCATATTATAGTAAAGATATTCAGAAGAAGAGTTCTATAATACCTAATCCTTTAGATGTAATGAAACTTCCTAAAAGATATGAAGGAATACGAGAAAAACGTATTGTTGCTGCAGGAAGATTTTCAGAAGAAAAAAATTTTCCATTGCTTATAGAGGCATTTTATGATTTCCATAAAGAATTTCCTGATTATACACTGACAATTTACGGAGAGGGAACATTAGGAGAGCAATATAAATTAAAAATAAAGGAACTTAATTTAACTGAAAGTGTAAGTATGCCGGGGTTTGCTTCTAACTTACCTAAAGAGATAAATAGGGCAGCAATATATGTTTCTACATCGAATCATGAGGGAATTTCTAATTCTATGTTGGAAGCATTGGGAATGGGAGTGCCAACTATTGTGACAGATTGTCCTGTTGGTGGAGCAAGGATGTTTGTGCATACAGATGAAAATGGAATATTAATTCCAATGAACAGTAAAGAAAGTTTGATTTCTGCGATGAAAAGAATAGTAATGGATAAAGATTATTCATTATCATTATCAAAAAAAGCAACACAACTTAGAGAAACATTACAGGCAGAAAATGTGTCTAAAAATTGGCTTGATTTAATATAAAAATATTAAGAGATACAAGTTGGAAGGAAATAAGATGAGGATTAAAATAAGTGATATAAAAAGTAATGCCACTTTTTTGTTAATTTGTATGGGACTATTTTTTACGCCGGGTATAATGAGAACAACTATTGTTAAATCACAATGGGCATTAATAAATGTACTTTCTTGGCTTGGATATTTTTTGTTGGTTAAGCGGTTTATTAAGAAAGGAAAGATTTCTGTTTCTAGGCATAATAAATATGGTGTTTTGAATCCATTGTGGATTATTCTTATAATAGTATTATTTATCTTTGAATCAATGTTACTACCAGAATTTGAAACAATATCAAAAATTAAATATATCTATGCGACTATTCTTCCTTGTTGTGTTTTGTATACAAAATTACCTAAAGATGAAATTGTGCGTTATACAAAAATATTTTCGTATGTATTAACAGTTGCAGGAACAATAGTTGTTATGTGCGGAGTACTAGATATGTTTATAGGTGTTGGAATAGGAAACTTTATTGCAACATTTACAGGTGTAGACTCATTGATTGAATCAGTAAGGCAGGGGAGAATGGTTTCCTATTTTGGACATCCTTTATTAACAACTGAGATTTTGATATTATGCTTTTCATTTAACTCAATTGTAAATTATTGTATAAAAAAACAATCTATTGCGTATACAGTATATTATTCGATAATATGTGTTGTTGGAATTGGATTGTGCGGAAGTAAAACAGGAATAATTTTAATTACCATAGAGTTTATATTTATGTACGTAAACCGTAGAGGATTAAGATATTTTATTTTAATTGTTATAGTAGCATATTTGGCATATAGTTATGGATTGTTGGATACAGTTATTGGAAGATTTATAGCAGGATTCGAATCTGGTGATTTGACTACAGGAAGGAATACAGCACTTGCGTTAGTGTTACAGAGTGGTTACTTAAAATTTAATTTTTTTGTTGGTCATGCAGGAACAGAATTATCGGAAAGAATGATTGCAGCTTTAGAATATCCACCATTAAGATGGGCATATTTGTTTGGAATATGGTTTGCAATAATGATATGTGTGGTATTATTTATTATTCCATTTGTAAAGATAATTAAGTCAAGAAATATGAAAATTATAATTGTAGCTATTACATTGATTTTTGACGTAAACAGTTACAATGGAATCACAACACAATCAGATCACATGTTATTATTTTGTGTGGCAATGTTTTTATTGATGAATTTGTGTGATGCGTTAAGAGGAAAAGAAAATGAAAATATGTATATTAGTTCAAAACCTGTTTACATTGGGGGGCATACAAAGGGTAGTAACTACAATATTAAATGAGTTAGTAAAAAATTCAGATTTTGAAGTTACTGTGATTATGCCTTTTCAAATGAAAGGAGATAAACTTTTTAGTTTAGATGAAAAAGTTGTATTGATGGCGCAAGAAGATTTTATTGAAGATAGGTCACATAAACCGGTGAGGTATTTACTAGCTATCAATAAAAGGGTTGGCTTTTTAAATAATCATTTATTTACGAAATTTGTAGAAAAAATTCGTTTTTCTGAAAAAGAAAAGTCTCGATATATTAAATTCTTTAATGAGAAAGAGTTTGATGTTATTTTGGGTGCTGGTGTCGAATATAGTTTATTACTTGGAGCTATTTCATCAGAAGTTGAAGCTAAGACCGTAGGATGGCAACATAGTACATTTGGTTCATACTTTGAAAAGAGAGGATCAGCAGGTTATGGATTACAAAAATATTGTAAAAAGATGTACTCTAAATTAGATGCAGTTTGGGTTTTAACAAATTCAGATAAGAAAGAATTTGACTCCAAATTTGGATTAAATTGTAGGGTGTTTTATAATCCTATTCCACAAAATAACAATAAGATGTCAATACATGAAAAAGGAAATTTGCTTTTTGCAGGAAGATTAGAGATTGAACATAAAGGACTTGATTATTTAATTGATATAATGAAGTCTATAAAAAAAGAAATACCAGATAGTAAGCTAACAATTATTGGTGATGGACCTGCACATAATTGGATGAACCAAGAAATATTAAAAAATGATATGGAACAGGAAATTTTACTTGTTGGAAATACAGATAATGTGTATCAATATTATCAAAAAGCTTCTGTTATGCTTCAAACATCAAGATGGGAGGGATTTGGTATGACAATTATTGAGGCAATGTCCTGTGGTGTCCCAGTAGTTGCATTTCATAATTATGGCCCAGATGAAATCATAAGAGATAAGAAAGATGGCTTTTTGATTGAGCATTATGATATAGAAGTATTTGCACAAAGAGTAGTAGATATTTTAAAAAATACAAGTCTATGCGAAGAGTTGGGGGAAAATGGAGTTGAGCGCTCGAAAGACTTTAGTATAGAAAAATTACTTCCAGTATTTATATCATATTTGCAGGAAGTTGTGGAGAGATAAGGAATGAGTAAAACATTAACTAAAAAAAAGGCATCATTGCTGAATATGGCACTTATGGGAACTTATCAAATTGTTACAGCTTTATTTGGTTTTGTTTTGCCAAGTATGATATTAAATACTTACGGTGCTAATTTACACGGATATACGACAACAGTTTCTAATATTATGAGTTATGTTGCATTAGTTAATGCAGGATTAGCACCAGCAGCGGTACAAGCGTTATATGAGCCGTTAGCTAAAAAAGATATGTATAGGGTTAATCAGGTATTGAATGCGGTAGATCATTTTTATACGATATCTGGTTGGTTATATACAATTTCAGTTGTTGTAATAGCTGGTTTGTTACCTTTTATTCTTTCGAATCAGTTGCCTGCCACGACAATTATATTATTAATGATAGTAATTGGTGCCAGTAGTACTCTTGAGTGCTTTATATATAGTAAATATAAAGTACTACTTCAGGCTGATCAGAGGCTTTTTATTGTGTCTGTTGCAGATACTATTATATATTTTGTGAGAATTATTTCTCAAGTTGTATTGATTCAGTTAAAAGCCAGTATTGTATTAGTTATGGCTGTTCCGGCGGTGATGGTTATATTTAGGATGCTTATTTTATCACTTTATTGCAAAAAAAATTATTCTAATTTAGATAGAAATATAAAGAGAGATAATTCAGCATTATCTAAACGTTGGTCTGCTATGGCTCATCAGTTAGCAGGGCTTGTAGTTTATAACACGGATGTCACGCTTCTTACATTATTTGGAACCCTTGTGGAAGTTAGTATTTATTCTGTATATAATTTAGTGTTTCAGAAATTATATGAACTTTTAACTAATATATTTTCATCAGGTACATTGGCAAGTTTTGGACAGTTAATGAGTGAAAATAAGAGAGAATCATTACTTAAAAATTATGATTTGTATGAGTACGGATATTATATTATAGTTACATTTGTTTATGGTGTATCTGCGTCAATGATTTTGCCGTTTGTAAGCGTATATACAAAAAAATATGTCGATATTCCATATGTAGATGTGAAATTGGCGATATTATTTATGGTTGTTGGTTTTGCAAATAACATGAGGATTCCTTGTTTGACAATGATAAATGCAGCAGGTCACTTTAAAGAGACACAGTGGAGAGCAGTATTAGAAGCAGTAATTAATATAACGGTATCTCTTGCATTAATCAAACCGTTTGGTATGTATGGACTCCTTATTGGAACAATTTGTTCATTTGCATATAGAACCACAGATATTATATATTACTCACATAAATATATACTGAATATCTCGTGTAAAAAATCAATGTTTCGAGTGATGAGATCAGCAGCAATTATTTTGATTAGTGTATTTTTATATTATTTATTAATTGGGAAATATACATTAAGCAGTTGGGGACAATGGATTTTGTATGCAATAATTGCGAGTATAATAACAGTTATCATAACAGGAATAGGATATTATCTGACAGAAAAAAAACAATTTATGGCTTGCGTAGATATGGTACTCAATCGTAGAAAAAGAAAACGCTAATTAAAAAGGGGACGGCATAATGGATGTTAAAAATTTAGTTGCGAGAATTAAAAATCATATTTATTGGGAAAAAATAGAAAAGGGTTATTTTGATAAAATGGATGATGAAAGTTTCTTAAAAATGGCTTATAAAAGAAAACTTGGGAAAGAGTTAAATTTAGATAATCCAGAGACTTTTAATGAGAAACTTCAATGGTTGAAGTTGCATGACCGTAGACCAGAATATACTATGATGGTGGATAAGTTTGAAGTAAAAGAATATGTGTCAAATATAATTGGAAAAGAGCATATTATTCCGACAATAGGTGTATGGGATAGTTTTGATGATATTGATTTTCAACAATTACCAGATAAGTTTGTTTTGAAATGCACACATGATTCTGGAGGATTAGCTATTTGTAAAGATAAAGAGTCTTTTGACAAAGTAGCAGCTAAGAAAAAAATTGAAAAGTCTTTACAGTCCAATTTTTATAGAGGTGGGCGTGAGTGGCCATATAAAAATGTTATTCCAAGAATTATTGCTGAAAAGTATATGGAAGATACAGAGGGAAATGGGCTAACGGATTATAAATTTTATTGTTTTAATGGTAGTCCTGAATATTTATATGTATCACAGGGCATGGATAATCATAAAACTGCAAGAATAAGTTTTCTTACAATGAATTGGGAAAAAGCACCATTTGGAAGGAAAGATTATATGCAGTTTGAAAAGTTGCCTCCTAAACCTCAAAGATTTGATGAGATGAAATTGATTGCAAAAAAACTATCAAAGGATCATTCTTTTTTGAGAGTTGATTTATATGAAATAAAGGGAGAAATTTATTTTTCAGAATTAACATTTTCTCCATGTAGTGGTTTTATGCCTTTTGTACCGGATGAATGGGATAAAAAGTTAGGGGATATGCTTCAATTGAAAGATGAAAAATTGTAAAAAATGTTATTTAAAAATTTTAATCAATAAAAATAGAAAGGATGTAATGAAATTAACATGAAAACAACTTTAGTCATCATGGCAGCCGGCATCGGTTCCCGATTCGGCGGTGGAATCAAACAACTTGCTCCAGTTGGCTTAAATGGAGAAATCATCATGGATTATTCTATCCATGATGCAATCGAAGCAGGCTTCAACAAAATAGTTTTTATTATCCGCAAGGATATTAAAGATGCATTTAAAGAGGCAATCGGTGATCGTATTGAAAAGATTTGCAACAATCTTGCTGTGGAGATTGCTTACGCATACCAGGAATTAAGTGAACTTCCAGAAGGAGTGGAGATTCCTACAGGACGTACTAAACCATGGGGAACAGGACAGGCTGTTCTTGCCTGTAAAGAAGTTCTGCATGAGCCATTTGCAGTTATCAATGCAGATGACTACTATGGAAAGGAAGCATTTGTTAAACTTCATGATTTCCTTGTAGGCTATGCACCAGAAAAAGCCAATCAGTTCTGTATGGCAGGTTTCATTTTGAAGAATACGTTAAGTGAAAATGGTGCCGTTACCAGAGGTATCTGCGAGACAAATGAGGAAGGTTATCTTACAGCAGTACATGAAACCTCCAATATTGTTAAGACTCCAGAGGGTGCAGCAGTAGACAACGATGGACAGCTTACTTCAATTAATGCGGAATCCTATGCATCCATGAATATGTGGGGACTCACACCGGAATTCATGCAGACTTTAGAAGATGGATTTAAAGAGTTCTTTGCAAATATGGGAGACAAAGATATTCTGAAAGCAGAGTATTTGTTGCCAATCTACATAGACGAACTTCTTCAGTCAGGCAAAGTTTCTGTAAAGGTCTTAGATACGAATGACAAGTGGTTCGGAGTAACCTATAAAGAAGATAAAGACTATGTAGTGAAATCATTTGCCAAGCTGATAGAAGCTGGTGTATATCAGAAGAATTTATTTGAAGATTTGAAATAAATAATAAAGGAGAACGATGGGAAGTAAGATAATCGAAATATTTAATAAAATAGCATATAATGTATTATCGGCACTGTACCAGCCTTTTTGGGCCGCCGTTCTCCTTGCATTTCTTGCAATGTTCTTATATCTTTATGCGAAAGAACATGAATGGAAGAAGAACGATTTTGTTAGAAATATATTTGCAACATGGTGGAGAGCATTTAGAAGTTCTTCAAATTTTCGCCGGACATTCTTATTAGCTTTTTATACAGCAATGATATTACTCCGAACAGTTCTTAATCGTGAGATATGGTTTGATCCGCTTGGAAAGCTTTTTGGAGGATGGGGATTATATGAAGAGGGACAGTTTACAACAGAATCTATAGAGAATTTCATGTTATTTGTTCCATTTTCTATTTTACTATTATGGGCATTTCAAAAAGAATTACTTGATGAATCTGAGAATATTAGATTTGGAAAAACCGTTTGGGAAGCCACAAAAGTTGTAGCAGTATTTTCTTTTCTGATAGAATTTACTCAGCTATTATTCCATCTTGGAACATTTCAAATATCAGATCTGACCTATAATACACTTGGTGGAGCAGTAGGCGGTGTCATCTATTATTTGGGATATTCCGGAAAGCGAAAGAAATAAAATAAGAAACAGAGGACAGCTATCGAAGCATTAGTCCGGAGCCGGTCACTGACAACTATCCTAACACACAGGGGAGCCAAGGAATCCTCTGTTTTAGGTACAAGATGATTGGATTCACATGAAAATAGGAGTTATAAAATGGCAGGAAGACCAAAAAAGAAACCAGAATATAATCCAGAACTTCAATTTAACAATTTTCTTCAAGAGTTAAGAGATGCCTATGAAGAAGCAGATTCTTTAAGGTCACTGGCAGATGAGTTAAATATTAGTCTGCTTAAACTCCGTAAGCTACTTATTACTGCAGATGTATTCACATCAGATATATGTACAGAAATCAATGATCTGCATCAATCAGGAAAAAAGATTCCGGAGATTATGAAACTCACGGGTCTTTCCAGAGCATCAGTTCATTCCTATTTGCCCTACACTAAGGGACTTTATAATGCAGCAGAGATAAGTCTAAATGCGGAACGATGCCGGACATATAAGATCAGACAGGAGCAGGTTCGGCTTCTAAAGGAAATACCATCAGAGGAAAATCTGTGGCAAGCTGTTATTGCATTTCAGGATTATCCATTTAAAACGGCGACAGGATTACCGTTCCGGTATAAATTGAAGGTCGGTAAAAACGGAGAGTATAACAGAGAGCTGCTGATAGACCGGAGAGAGAAAAGTAAGAGCCTTGCCTGGAGTAGTGTGGTGCTGGCATTTGAAAATAGTAAGAAGGTTTCAGAAGAAGTGAAGAAACCGAAGGCACTTGGAGATATTAGAGGAGTTTCATATATTTATTCGATACTATGGCGATTTGGCATCATCAGAGTTCCGGAAGCAATAGAGAAGAAAATGGGAAAGCAGAGATAAATCCCTGCTTCATTGCTTACAAGTGATTGGATTAACATGGATATATTGAAGAGTTTCTCGTAAAATAGAAAATGCATCAATGATTCCTTGTTTGTAGGCAATCCGTATATATTCTATAGATGAAATGTTTTCAGCAGTGATAGCGGCATCAACTGCATCCCATTGCTGGGGAGTTAGATTTATATCCTGTATTTTTTCATTGGCTTTATTGCATTTTTTCTGAGCTTTTTGATATTTTACATCTTGCTTTATTGCAATAGGTAAGCTATTTCAGAATATCTGCAGGAGATACAGATTTTTCAGCTGAGCCATTTGACGTTAAATTGGTAGATGAGATTTCTTTTATATTAGAGAAATGGAAGAAGAAAAAATACTCTTTCAAAAACCAATATTTGGAAATGCTAAAAACAGAAATTTATATGAACTTAGCGGAACTGGTACAGTATTTTTCTCCAGTTTATATGCACAATATAGAAAACGGGATGTTGATATTTAATAACGATTCAATAGAAGCAGGCAATAGGTTAAGGGAAAAATTTATTTTTGTTTTTATCTAATGCAAGAGATGATAGTTATTTTTGTCGTTCTTTTTTCCCAGAGGAGAAAATGGATTATACAAAGAATCAAGCTTCATGGACTCTCTTATATAAGAAAAAAAGAAATCTTATTGATGGGTCAGAATATATATTATACGACAGATTAAAAAAAGATGTAAAATAGCAAGATTGCCTGATGAAAAATATTTATTCCATCAGGCAATCCTATGTAAACATTTCTTTAGTTTTGATTATTCTGCAGATTCTTTAGAAACAGAATTTTTCTTTTTTCTGGATTTACCAGAAATCATTTTATGACCAGAGTAGATAGCCATAATCATACAGAGAAGAGAGCTGCAAGCAAAATATTTGTGAGCCGTTTTCATGTTTTTATAGCCGGTGTAAAAGGTTCCGATCATGGCTGCCAATGCACCTAGTGACCAATATTTATGTGCTTTCATTTGAATATACCTCCTGCGTTTTTTTATATAATACCTCTTTTTGGAAAGCATGAAAACAGGAAATTTATATAAAAATATTGTTTAAAACGATATTGGTAGTCTTTAAGAAAGATGGCTCAATGTAAATCCTACAAGCAGCTTATTTTATAGAGGGAATAAGCTGCAAAAGGATAAAAATAGATAAGTATAAATATAAAGATTGCATTTAAAAGAGGAAGTTATGAATAAAAGGAAAAATAATAATTCTCCACTTAAAATTGCAGTTCTTGGACATAAGACAATTCCGAGTCGCCAAGGTGAAATTGAAATTGTAGTTGAAGAATTAACAGTTCGTATAGCAAAACTGGGGCATAAAATAACAGTATAAGAGCCTCATAGAACAGCCTTTTTTTATTTGTAATAAGCTAAACAGATATGGTATACTTATGTTCAAAGTAATGTGCAGTGGATATATATGGGAAGAATGATAGAAATATATTGAATATTGGAGTTACAAAATTAAGATAAGAAAGGTATAAAAATGAATATTCTGCTGGTCGGAGGCTCCTGTAGCCTGATAAACAGTATGATCCTGAAATTAAGAAAAGAGGGACACAGAATTTTTCTGCTGACGGGAGATAAATATAGACATAATAAATATGAAAGAGTATTTGAAAAATACGAGTTTTCTTATGATTGCGAGAATCTGAATGATATTCTGGAAAGTGTAAATGCAGATGTAACAATTCTTATGGGTGCGTTTGATACAAATTACTGTTGGGATGGGGAGGAAAGAGAGATAGTTCTTTTTATTTCTCATCTTGTCAATATTCTGGTTGCTTATTCAGTAAAAAACAAAAAAAGATTGATTTTTCTTTCTTCAGATGAAATTTATAATGGAAACTACACGGAAGATATAAAGGAAGAAGAACCCTTTTCCGGAGTGGGAATCAGAGCGGATGCACTGTCACAGGCAGAAGAGATCTGCGATAATTTCAGAATCAACAGAAGTCTGGATATTATAACTTTGCGTCTGGATCATCTCTACAATATTCCGAAAGAGAGAAAAGACGTAAATAATATTTGTGCAGATATGTGTCTGAACTGCATGTGTGACGGGCATATTAAGGCAAAAACAGACCATACATTTTCACTTCTCTATGAAAATGATGCAGTAGAGTATATTTACCAGTTTATAAAAACCAGCAACCACAAATATAGTCTTTATAATTTATCTTCTAATGATGTAGTAAGTGAAGTAAAACTTGCAGCTATGATTCAGAAAGCTATGGAAATCGAATCGAATATTGTCGCTTTTTCCGACAGTAATGGAAGATGTGTTTTGTCGGGCAATCGTTTTGAAAGAGAATTTGGAGTTCATGCATTTGGTAATCTTGAGAAGAATATAAAAGACATGGTTTCTTATATGAAGAAACATGAATCAGTTTTCCTGAAGGGGGATGACTTAAAGCTTTCATGGTGGAAAATGCTTTATGAAAAATGGAAATGGCTGATCAGGACACTTTTTCCGTTTTTCGAGAATCTGGTATGTTTTGTTCCGTTTTTCATGATGAATAACAGGACTGTGGGCAGTGAATATTTTGCAAATCTGGATCCGTTTCTTTTGTATGTGCTGCTATTTGCAATTGTATATGGGCAGCAGCAGGCGACGTTTTCTGCAATATTGGCAGTTGCAGGTTATATGTTCCGGCAGATGTATACCAGAAGTAGTTTTGAGGTACTGATAGATTATAACACTTATGTCTGGATCGCACAGCTTTTTATCCTGGGGCTTGTAGTAGGATATATGAGAGACCAGATACGTATCATGCGCCTGGAGAGTCAGGAACTGGAAGAACATTTGCACAGACAGATTGTGGATATCCGGGATATCAGTGAAAGTAATGTCCGTGTAAAAGAGGTCATGGAGCAGCAGCTGATCGACCATAAGGACAGTATCGGTAAAATTTACAGCATTACAGCAGGACTGGAACAGCGTATGCCGGATGAGGTTATTTTCTATGCAGTGGAAATGCTGGGAAAACTTATGAAGACAAAGGATGTAGCCCTCTATAATGTGGTCAGTAAAGATTATGCCCGTATCTTTTCTGCAAGTTCCCAAAAGGCGAGAAGTCTTGGAAATTCAATCCGTTACAGGGAGATGACGGACATTTATGATGCATTAAAAGAGCAGAAGGTATATATTAATAAGAAAATGGATGAGCAGTATCCACTTATGGCAAGAGGAATCTACGAAGGTGAAGAGGTACAGATGATCGTTATGATGTGGGGACTAAGCTGGGAAAAAATGACCCTTGGACAAGCCAATTTTCTTACAGTCGTCAGCTATCTGATTCAGAATGCAGTCCTCAGGGCGCAGAGATATATGCAGGCACTGGAAGAGAAGCGTTATAGCCAGAATTCCAGAATCCTGGAACCGGAAGCATTTGAGTCCCTGGTTCAGGCATATATGAAGGCAAAACTGAAAAATCTTGTAGAATGTGTATTAATTAAAGTAGATGTTCAGAACTCGGAATATCAAAAAACGGATGAGCAGATGTCCGGATATATGAGGGACAGTGATTACATGGGAATGCTGCCTGATGGAAATCTGTATGTCCTGCTTACCAACACAAACAGAGAGGGTGCTGTTATTGTACAGGACAGATTTGAGAAGAATGGCTATAAAACAGAATACGTGGAGATGATGTCAGTATGTCACAGAGAATGAAGCTGTTTATTTTCCTGCTGATCATAAATCTGATCGTGGTTGTGTTCTATCTGATCTGGAATTATATCCGCAGAAAAGAAAAAATCGGAAGTGTATGGATGAAGGCAGTTATGATGCTTTTATGTCCGGTGACAGGTCCTGCGTTTGTATTCCTGTCATTCCTGCTTTTTAAGTTATTTTCTTCCCAGGGTATGGATTTGTCGGACGTTGTATTTAGCAAAGACAGGAAAGAGAATTTCCGCCGTCCTGATGAGGAAATGGAGAGAAATATGGTCTCTTTGGAAGAAGCCCTGGAAGTTACAGATAAGAAGAGCCTTCGTACTTTGATGCTGAATGTGATCAGAGGAGATTACCGCAATTCTCTTGCGGCGATTAATCTGGCATTAAACAGCGAGGATTCAGAGACTGCCCATTATGCAGCATCTGTTCTTCAGGATGTATTGAATGATTTTCGAAGTAAAGTACAGACAGATTATCTTTTATGCCAGGAAGAAAATGAACAGCAGGTGGAAAATTGTATAAAACTTGTTGAATATATGAATCCGATTCTGGAACAGCAGGTACTTACAAATCTGGAACAGCGTTCCATGGCAGAGAGGATGCAGGAGGTGTTGCAAAAAGCCTGGGAACTTGATAAGATAAAAATCAGCAGTACTGTCTATGAAAAGGTCTGCCAGCGCCTGTTGGAAGTAAAGGATTATGAGAAATGCACACTGTGGTGTGACCGGGCAATGGAACAATATCCGGGAGTTTTGTCCAGCTATACCTGTCAGATGAAACTCTATTTCTCATGTGGAAAGAAAGAGAAGTTCTTTCAGGTTATGCAGGAACTTCGAGATTCGGATATTGCGATTGATAATGAAACCCTTGAACTGATCAGAACATTTATGTAGAGTAAAAGGATGAACAGATATGTCAATGACAACTCTGGTTATATTAAGATTTGCAGGTATATTTGCTGCTTATACAGGTTTAACAGTTTTGTTACCTGCGATTATGTTTCGTCGGATACTGGCAGGCAGAGGACTGTCAGAGCAGTTTCTGATGTGTTATACATTTGGAAATTTTTATATTATAAATATTGTGTTTGCAGTCCAGCTTTTGCATATTTCAGGTTTCTGGGCACTTGTATTGTTTACTGCTGTACCAGGGATTCTGATCTGGAGCAGGGTGAACAGGGTTTCTCTAAGAGAACTCTGCATAAAGACAGGAATTATCTGTAAGAAAATACTTCAGGGAAGTATGGGAATGAGGGGGGCTTTATACAGAGTCTGTAACAGGATTAAGGCAGTATTAAAACGCTCAGTCCGTCTGTTTTATTACAAAGTAATCTGTAATACGCTTCAGTGGATTCTGGTAGGGGCAGTTATTATAGCTTTGTTCTGGATTTATGGAAGAAACCTGTTGCTCACTTATGGATATTGTGCTTCAGATATACCGGTACATTTGAACTGGATTAATGAGATGGTCAGAGGAAATCTTTTTTCCGATGGTGTATATCCGTTTGGATTTCACTGTATGATATATTATCTTCATACAGTTTTCAGGGTTGATACGTATGCGATTCTGTGTGTGTTCTATCTTGTACAGGTATTCTTTATTCATATGGTACTTCTTGCTGTGATGAAATTGTTATGCAGATCATTGTATCTGCCATATGCAGGAGTGCTTGTATATATATTGGGAAGTCTCTGGGCAAAACAGACATATAGTCGTTTTGGGGCATCACTGCCCCAGGAATTCGGAATGATTTTTGTGATTCCGTCTGTTTACTTCCTGATCAGTTTTTTTCAGACAGAGAAGGAGAAACTGAAAACCAGAGAAACAAAGCTGCTCTCAGGATGCTTTGCGCTGGCTTTTGCGCTGACTCTGGCGATTCATTTTTATGGAACTATGATTGCAGGGCTTTGCTGTATTGGAATTGCTGTCGGTTTTTGTCCGCGCTTCCTGAATAAAGAGTATTTTAAACGAATTATGATGACTGGTATTATCAGTGTATTTCTGGCTGTGCTTCCTATGGGGATTGCATTTGCAGGAGGAACACCTCTGCAGGGCTCACTTGGCTGGGGATTAAGCGTCATCAATGGTGGCAAATCAGATACTGAGGATGAAGAAGCTTCTTCAGAGGATAATACAATCCAGGATATAACCATGGAAGAGATGGCAGCGCGTCTGAATGAAAACTCGAAGAATAATATTAAAAGTAATAATGCGAAATCAATGCAGGCAAATATGACGGAAACTCCTGAATCCACTTTTGCAGATAAAGTCAGAGAAATTCCGGAGAAAATAAAAAACACCTGGAATATGATGGCTCAGCGTATCGGGGAATTTATCATAAACTTGCCGGAACAATGGTGTGCATATGCGGTACTTATCGGAATTGCAGTTGTCATTCTGCTTGGTCTGATATTTATTATCCTGCGAAAGACTACTTATGGTGAGATGCTTATGTCAGCAGGATTCTGTATGGAAATTCTCACATTGCTGCTCTGTGCATCAGGGCTCGGACTTCCGATGCTGATGGATCCTGCCAGATGTAGTATTTATTATGTGTATCTTCTGATATTAACGCTGACAGTTCTGATGGATGGAATTCTTTATCTGATTTTTATACATCGTTTATTTACAATTCCGCGAAATGTGTTATCTTTTATCTTGACTGTGTTCATTGTTGGGAGTATGCTCCATCAGGGAATGATTAAAATGCCGGGAGTTGGTTCAGATTATGTATCTAATGGAGCATTGACGTGTCTGTCGAATATTATTAAAGAAAATGAAGACAAGACATGGACGATTGTATCAGCAAATGATGAGACACAGATGGGGCTTGATCATGGCTGGCATTACGAGACAATTAGCTTCCTTCGAAATATGGAGTATATGAATAAAGACACTAAATTGATTATTCCGACAAAGAATGTATACTTCTTTATAGAAAAAATCCCGCTGAATTATGCGGTACTTTACTCAGGCAGTGGTCAGTCCATTTCGAAAAAGGCAGCCAGCCAGTCATTACCAAATTCAGGTGGAATAACTATGTATCAGGGGGAGGGAAGATGGATTCTGATGTCCCGGATGTATTACTGGGCACAGGCATTTAAGGAAAGATATCCCAATGATATGAAGGTATATTATGAATCAGAAGATTTTGTGTGTTATGTAATGCCACAAAATATGTATCATCAGTATAATTTTGCAATAGATTACGGTTATAATCAGTTCCGGACACAGGAGGATAAAAATTAATATAATGGTTTCCAAAAGAAATTTTTTCAGTATTACAATCATGATGTTTGTTCTTTTGTTTTTGTTTCAGTTTTCTATGGTTATCAGAGACAGACAGAACACATATGATGTAAATTCAAATTTCACGACAAGGCAGAAAGATGGTAAAAATGTCTGGAAAAATAAACAGATAGATCCTGTGGCTGTCAGAACAACAGACAGAAGCTATGCTCTTTTTGTGGGAGACAGTTCATCGGATATGGCTACAGCCGTAAGCAGATGGTGCATTTATGCAAAGTGGGATATGGCACAGTGCAGAAATCTGGAGGATTACCAGGAGAATGATAAGGCATTGCCGGGGATGCTGATACTGGAATCAGAGAAATATGCACTTGGTGATAATCTGGAAAAATTAGAGAAACTGGAACAAAAAGGTGTGATCATTGTTTTTGGATGTCTGGAAAATCCAAAGAATATTGAAAAAAATCAGGAACTGATGGATTTTCTGGGGATTTATAAGGTTGTGTCTGAGAAAACAAAACTGACAGGTGTGAAACTTTTTGAAGGTCTTCTGCTGGGCGGAGAAGTAGTCTATGAAACTCCGAAGGAAAAAGAAGAGAAAGAACGTCAGGATCTGCAGCTGGAGATACCATGGTATCAGGTAGGAAGCGGTACGAAAACATATATGGTCGGACTTTTGGATCATAGTAAACAAAAAACTCAGGTGGAGAATGAAGATCTTCCTACGATTTTGTGGAGAAATGGAATCAAGGGTGGAAGTGTTTTTTGTATAGTGGGAGACTATATGAAGGACAGCACAGCACTGGGACTGTTGAATGGTATGATAACAGAGGCTTCTGAGTATTATATTTATCCGGTAGTAAATGCCCAGAATCTCTCAATGATCAATTTTCCGGCATTTGCAGATGAGAATGATGAAGAAATGATGAAACTGTACAGTCAGTCTGTGACAGGTATGACCAGAGATATTATGTGGCCATCACTGGTATCCATTGTAGAAAAAGGAAAGCTGAAAATGACCTGCTTTATGCAGCCACAGGCAGATTATGAAGATGGTATAGAGCCGGATACAAAAGATATGATATTTTACCTGAAGCAGATGAAAGAGCAGGAAGCGGAAGTAGGACTTTCTCTTGAGTATAAAAATGCAGGTTCTTTGCGGGAAAAACTGGATCAGGATGCAGACTTTTTTCAGAAATCGGACAGCAGTTATAAATATGGAGCTGCTTTTGCGGAAGAAAGGGATTTGGATACGATAACAGGATTGATGAATACTGAATTGTTGAAAAATGTAAGTACACTGGTATGTGAATATACAGAGAAAGAGCCGGTGGTTTCTTATTGTACGGATTCTGTAACTTTACAGTCTGTGACAAGTGATGGGATGAATTACAGTTATAGTGATGATATTCGGATGAGAAGTATCCAGAGTTCGCTGGCATATACGAATGTTATGTTAAATATGCATGATATTTTCTGGCCGCAGCAGGAAACTGACAGATGGCAGATTATGCAGAAGCATTTTTCCAGTAATATCCTTACCTATTGGAAAAACTTCACAGGTTTTGACAGTATGACTCTTTCAGAAAGCAACACTAGAATCAGAACTTTTCTGAATCTGGATTTCTCAGAGTCCAGAACAGAGAATGAGATTACGTTGGAAACTTCTGAGAAAGGAAGCTGGTTTCTTCTCAGGACGCATGGAGAAGAAATCGCAGAAATAGAAGGCGGTACAGAAAAGGAAATAGAAGATGGAACTTATCTGATCCAGGCGCAGGATACTACTGTGAAGATTCAGATAAAAACATCAGGACTTCATTATGACAGATAGCTGTTATGACAGAGAGGAAATGAGCAGAAAAGTATGAAAGTTTGTATTGTGGCAGAGGGCTGTTACCCATATGTGGTCGGAGGTGTTTCCGGCTGGATCAACAGTCTGATCAGATCTTTTCCGAATGTAGAATTTATATTGCTGGCAATTGTGGCGAACAGATCCTTCAGGGGGAAATTTGTCTATGAGCTGCCGGAAAACCTTACACAGGTTTATGAAGTATATCTGGATGACTGTGAATGGGAAAGCGGAAACAGAAAAAGAAAATCTTTAAGGCAAGTCCATCTCTCTCATAAAGAATATGACGAAATGCTGAATATGGTGTTGAACCGGAGGACAGACTGGGGTGTGATTTTTGACCTGTTTCACAGAAAGCATCTTTCTGTAGATGATTTTCTTATGGGAGAGGATTTCTTCAGGATTGCCAGGGAGTGCTATGACCGTAATTATTCAAATATTAATTTCTCGGATTTCCTCTGGACACTGCGCTCCATTTATCTGCCGATGTTCTGGGCACTGAGAATGGATGTACCGAAGGCGGATTTGTATCATTGTGTGGCCACCGGTTATTCTGGAATTCTTGGAAGTATGGCAAAACATTTTCATGGAAGTTCATTACTGATCTCCGAGCATGGGATTTATACCAGAGAAAGGGAGGAAGAACTGATCAAAGCTTCCTGGGTAAGGGGAGTATATAAGAATATCTGGATTGAACAGTTTAAGAAGATGTCACTTCTTGCATATGAAAAGGCAGATATGGTAACCTGTCTGTATGACCATGCAAAGGACCTGCAGATGGAATTGGGATGTCCGCCTGAGAAGATCAGGGTGACACCAAATGGGATCAATACACAGACGCTTGCAGATCTTCCCGGCAAGACAGAAGAAGAGAAGCAGTTTATCAATGCCGGGGCTGTACTTCGTGTAACTCCTATCAAAGATGTTAAAACCATGATACAGGCATTTGCTTTTGCCAAAAAAAAAGTAAAAAATATGAAGCTCTGGATTATGGGACCGGCAGATGAAGATAAAAAATATGCAAAAGAATGTTATGATCTGGTAGAATCCCTTGGGGTTCAGGATGTGGAATTCACAGGAAGGGTTAATGTAAAGGATTATCTGGGCAAGATGGATTTCACACTGCTTACCAGTATCAGTGAAGGACAGCCTTTGACAATCCTTGAGAGTTATGCGGCTCACAAACCTGTAATTGCCACAGATGTGGGAAATTGCAGGGAACTGATCTATGGAAATAATGACGGATTTGGGGAAGCGGGAATCCTCACACACATTATGAATATAGAAGAGATCGCCCATGCAATGGTTACCATGTCTGTAAATGAGAAAGACAGAAGGCGTATGGGAGAAACAGGATACAGACGTGTAAATGCATTTTACAGGATTGATCAGATGAAGGAAGTATACAGAGAAATATACAAAGGATTTTCAGATAGACAGAATCTTTCGTGGACAGAGGAACCCTTTCAGATCAGTGTGTATGAAAAGATGATGTAAATGAAAGCATAATGTGACTGAGATCGGGATAACAAACATAAGATAAGCAATTACGGGATGGAGAGGATATATGGCAGGAATAGGTGTAAAACTTACAAATATCTATAAAAAGAATACGCTGACTACTGATATCATAGGTGCGGGATACAGTATGGTCGTTACAATCGCCCCCATGCTGCTGGTGATCGGTGCGCTTATGATCATGGAGTATTTTCTGGATTTCTCTTCAGTAGGTTATGTTACAAGAGAACTGTTTTCCTGTACGGTTCTGTATATATTTATTTTTTCCCTGCTTACGGCGTCTCCATTTAACTCTGTATTATCCAAATATATGTCAGATGTGATCTATGAAGAGACATATGAAGATATTTTGCCGTGCTATTATGTGGGCATGCTTTTGAATATTTCACTGAGTGCTCTTGTGGGAATTCCATTCTGTATCCGGGAGTATCTGGTTGGAAAAGTGGATATTATTTATGTTTTTACAGGTTATTGCGGATACATTGCCCTGGTTCTTGTGTTCTATTCTATGTTGTACCTGTCTATCTGTAAGGATTACAAAAAAATATCATTCTTCTTTGCCGTTGGTATGACAGTGACAGTGTTTTTATCTTTTCTGCTTGTAAAAGTATTTCATTGGGGTATTACATATGGAATGCTGTTTTCGCTGACAATTGGATTTTGGCTGATCGCCTGTCTGGAAATGTCGGTAGTCCGGAGTTATTTTAAGGAAAACAGTGGAAAATACAGACAGGTTCTGGTCTATTTTAAGGAATATTGGCCGTTGGTGGTTACAAATTTTCTTTACACTTTAGGACTTTATGTACACAATTTTGTTTTCTGGACAACAGATCTTCACATGATAGTAGTAAAATCTTTTGTATGTGTGACAACATATGATATGGCAACCTGTCTTGCAATGTTTACAAATATCTCTGCAAGTGTTATCTTTATCAGTAGAGTTGAGATGTATTTTCATGGCAGATATAAAGCATACTCAGAAGCCGTTATCGGTGGAAGAGGAGCTGATATTGATATTACAAAGAAGGGGATGTTCCGTGCTCTTTCCGAAGAGCTTATGAGTCTTGCCAGAGCGCAGTTTATTATTACGCTGGTGATCTTTCTGATCTGTATGATTTTTCTTCCGCAGCTTGGTTTTGGAGGAATGACAATGAGGATATATCCCTGTCTGGCGTCAGGATATTTTATCTTGTTTCTGATGTATGCGGAGATTATTTTCATGTATTATTTTAATGACATGAAGGGTTGCGTATTGACGGGACTGGTGTTTTGCCTTATCACACTGGTGGGAAGTATAATATCTTCTCATTTTACAGAGATATGGTATGGGGCGGGGCTTGTTGTCGGGAGCTTTGCCGGATGGACAGTGGCTTATGGAAGACTTCGGTGGATGGAGAAACATCTGGATGTCCATATATTTTGTAACGGTCATCTGCTGAAGAAGAAAAAAGGTGATTGTCCGTCACCAAAAGTATTTGACAGATATGAATAGTAAGAAAGGAACGAAAGAAAAAAATGGAAGTGGGAGATATACTGAGGTTATTTGTGATCGTATCAGGAGTGTTTATGGTTGTGAGGGCAATTCTGTCACTTGCAAAGAGAAAGATGACAGAACCATTTTGTCTTTCCTGGGTGTTTTTGTCTGCATTAATGATTCTTTCAGGTGCACTTTTAAATCCATCTCAGATGAAGCGTTATGTCAGTACACGCGGACTGATTCTGACTATAATAATTGTGTCAGGTGTTCTGTGGGGATTATGGTTTATCAGTACGCAGGTTTCTATCCTGAAAAGAAAAAATCAGGAGCTTGCCATGCAGGTTTCGTTATTAAACAATGATTGTGAAAAGATACTCAGAGAGCTGGAGAAACTAAAGAGAGAAAAATAAAAATATGAAAAAAGTACTGTTTGTAATTAATACTCTCGGAGGTGCAGGCGCAGAAAGAGCACTGCTGGAACTGCTTAAGAGGTTTACACCGGATCAGTATGAGGTTGATCTGTATATACTTCTGGAGCAGGGAGAGCTGATCAGCCAGGTACCGGAATATGTAAATATTCTGAACAGGGACTATACAGCAGAGTCAGTTCTTTCCGCCGAGGGAAAGAAGAAATTGAACAAAAAAGTCTTTATGCGCCTGTTTACGCATGGGGCGTTTTTTAAAAATATACCATATCTGATAAAGAATGCAGTTGCTATGCTGGGCAGAAAAAAGATATATGCAGATAAGCTTTTATGGCGTGTCATGTCGGACAGTGGTATGAAGCTGAACAAAAGTTATGACATGGCAGTTGCTTACCTGGAAGGCGGTTCTACATATTTTGTCCATGATCATGTTACGGCAGAGAAGAAGTTTACATTTTTACATGTAGATTATAAATACGCCGGTTACACCAGAGAACTGGACCGAGATTGTTATCTGGATTTTGACAGGATTTTTACGGTATCCGGAGAAGTAAAGATGGTGTTTAATGATGTGTATCCAGAATGCAGAAACAAAACTCTGGTATTTCACAATCTGATCGACAGGGAGGAAATCTGCAGAAAGGCAGAGCTTCCAGGCGGATTTAGTGATGCATACAGTGGAAAGAGGATATTGACAGTAGGACGGCTGACTGCACAGAAAGCATATGAATTGGCAATTGATGCAATGAAGCTTCTGAAAGATCAGGGTGTAAAAGCACGGTGGTATGTATTGGGCGAGGGAGAACTGCGGAATAAACTTCAGCAGAAAATAGACAGTCTCGGACTGAAAGAAGATTTCCTGTTGCTGGGTGCGAAGGAGAATCCGTATCCATATTATAAACAATGTGATCTGTATGTGCATGCGACCCGGTTTGAGGGGAAAAGTATTGCAATACAGGAAGCTCAGGTTCTGGGCTGTACGATTCTGGTATCGGATTGCAGCGGAAACCGGGAACAGGTGGAGAATGGGACGGATGGTATACTGTGTCAGCTTTCACCGGAGGATATCAGCAGGAAGATATCTGAACTGCTGGAAAATGAAGAGAAATGCAGAGAATATGGAAAAAAAGCTACAGTCCGGATATCCGATGAACAGGGAGATATCCTGAAACTGTTTGAGATAGTATAAGAAGAGAGAGTGGCATCTATGGATAACAGAGAGAACGTCAGAAAAGAATCAAAAAAAGCAGTTTTAATTATTATTCCGGCATATAATGAGGAAAAAAACATTGTACCGCTTCTGGAAAAACTGGAACAGCCGGAGATTACACAGTTTGCAGATGTACTGGTCATGAATGATGCGTCTCAGGATAAGACAAATCATGTGACTAAAAAGAGAAACCATACGGTGATTACCCATGTATTTAATCTGGGTTATGGGAGTGGTCTGCAGCTTGGTTATAAATATGCGGTGCGTAAAGGATACAGATATGTTATACAAATGGATGCAGACGGTCAGCATGACGTATGTAACCTTCTGGAAATCTATAAGGAATTGCAGAAAAAGGATGAGAATGGGAAATTGCCGGATATTGTCCTTGGATCAAGATTCATGGAAGGAAGTTCTGGATTTTCGGTTTCATTTGCCAAAAAGATTGCATTTGTATGGTTTCGTATAATGTTGAAAACAGGAACTGGAAGAAGAATTACAGATCCGACTACCGGTCTTCAAGGATTAAACTGGAGAACCTTCCTTTTTTATTCGAAATATAATAATTTTGATGACAAATATCCAGATGCAAATATGCTTATGCAGATGTTGCTTCTTGGGTTCAGGGTCAGAGAAATTCCCGCAGTGATGCATGTAAGGACTACAGGAGTCAGTATGCATTCCGGACTGAAACCAGTACTCTATATGTTCAGAATGACGTTTTCAATCCTGGCTGTATGGATCAGGGAAAAGATCCTTAAGATGGATGAGGATAAAATACATGAACTGGAAAAATATGATGAATAAAAACAACTGGGTATTCCAACAGGTGGAACTCATCGAGAGTAATGTCTGCCTGGAAAATCCAGGCAGAGGATGGTATGGAATCTATACGTTTGTTGTTCAGGATTCCATAAATCCAGAAGAACTGAGATGGAGTCTGAGAGATGGAGAACTTCTTGCACTGGTATTGCTGGATATCAGTATATATCGCAGTATGCAAATGGATGAGAATGCCCTGAATAATATCAGAAGCATTCTCAGTTTTTTTATGTATTACAAAAAAGATGTGATTCTGCGGCCGGTTTATGATCGGGAAGGAAAAGGGCGTGAATGTGAGCCGGATAGTTTTGAACAGGTGCTGGAGCATTTACAGCAGATTGGTGGTTTGCTCCGGGATATGCAACATTCGGTATTCATCTTCCAGGGGATGCTTGCCGGAAGCTGGGGAGAAATGCATGATTCCAGATATCTGTCACCAGAGTGTATCAATCGAATGTGGAACTGTATGCGGCAGTATTTGGGAGATGAGATATATCTTGCTGTACGTACTCCGGCGCAGTGGAGAACTTTGAGAAGTGAAAAAGAATTCAGACAAAAGAAATATGCGCATCTGGCATTATTTGATGATGGGATTCTGGGTTCCATGACTCATCTGGGAACCTTTGGAACTGAACTCAGGGAGGCGGCAGGCTGGGCACAGGCGTGGACAAGAAAAGAGGAAATGGAATTTGTTAATTGTCTTACGGAAGATATGCCATGTGGTGGAGAAGTAGTAGCCTGTACTGAGAACGACAGAATGTATGAGGCAAAGTTCATAGTCAACGAGTTAAAAAAGATGCATATTACTTATTTGGACAGTACCCATGATATGAAAGCACTGGATTTATGGAAAAGTATATCGTGGGATGGATTTGATAATTTGAAAATATGGAAGGGATACAGCCTCTATGAGTATATAGGAGAACACCTGGGATATCGGCTTGTAGTGCGAACTGTGGAGTTGAAACCGATTCGAAGAGGAAGAGCAGAATTTATGTTTGAAATTGAGAATACCGGGTTTGGAAGGGTATTTCAGGAAACAGAATTGTTTCTGATAATGAAAAACAGGAATGAGACCAGAGAAGTTCCGATATCCATGGATATGAGAAAAATCCAGGCAGGAACCAGGATATGTGGAAAAACAGTGATTAAATTAATGGAGGGCAGAGTATCCTTGAAACTTCAGAGAAAAAAAGATGGACGGATCATTCATTTTGCAAATAAAAACAGTACAGACACCCTTTACCTGGGAAGTCTGCACTGTGGAAAAATTTATCTTAGTGAAGAATAAGAGTACCTACAGGAACTGTCTTGCTGTTTTCTGCCCCCTGATTGGCAAAGTGGATAGAATTTTCTGTGTATGGATCTTCCATACGCAGTGAAATGGAGTAAGTTCCTTTTCTCAGGGAACGGATATCCAGATCTGTTTTAAATGTGGAGCAGTCATTGCCTGCTATGGTACGGTTGTCAATATTTGTTTCTATTTTCTTTGATTTTCCGGTACTTTCATCAGTGAGGAACAGAACAGTATCGAATCTGGTATATGCGGAAGAAAATCCTGTGTTTGCAATTGTTATATAAAGAGAGGCTGTGTCACTCAGGACGGAGTGAAAATCAACAGAGGATTCTTTCATAACATACCGATAACCAAGGTGTGTACTTATATAATCGTACCCTGTACATCCGGAAAAAACGTCTGTCCGTGATCCTGTATAAGTGGAATTCTTCCATTTATTCAGAACTGCGGTATCGTGTTCGGAATTCAGGTAAGATATATGCATCTGTGAAAGGTCGACAATCGCATTGTCCAGATCGTTATATTCATTATCAACTGTAACCTCACCCCCATTAGGAACATATTGGCAGAGTTTGTACTGGAAAAGAAGTTCCTCACTTCGTGTGCCTTGCTCATCCAGATTACTGTCCGGCTGTAAAGGGGTATCATCGTAAGTACCCAGATCATAAACAGAGCCAAGCATGCCGTCATTAAAAAGACTGAGTCTTGCCTGCAGGCTGCCATTGCCGGCATCTGTACTGGACAGGGGCGTTCTGGTGCGGAGTATGCCACGCAGCTGACCAGGAGTGCGGACTGCCAGAAAAATATCAGAGGAAATATTCTGATCAAGTTCTTCTATAATCTGTCTTATCTGATTAATATCTCCGTAATTGGAATGATTCATTTCTCCAGTATTTCCTGTCAGAGTACCCTGAAGAATATAAACACAGTCTGCATATTTGTTGACAGTAGAAGAAATCTGGGAAATATGATTCTTTATCTGAGGCAGGTCAGATGGTTCCGTGGACAGAGCCTGTCCATCCCAGTCATACAGAAAACGGAGGATAACTTGTTTTTTTGCCCGAACACATTCTTCCAGTATTTTATCCAACTGATTTTTGGCATTTGTGCTTATGCTGGTATTGGAGTAATTTTTCAGATTAATCTCCAGAAGCATCAGAGGATATGGATTGGAAGCGCAAGTTTTTCTACACCAGGCAGCAGATTTCTCCGGCTTCTGATTATCTGAAAGAATGTATCCGCTCAACTGATAGAAACCACGATATGGGTTGTCCAGTTCACGGGAGGATTCTTCTGTCATTGCAGGAGTGTATTTTACATTTACTCGTCTGATGGAGATTATGTGGTAGAGACATAATACGGCCAGCACCGAGCAGATAACAAAAAAAAGACTGTGCAGGATGATTGATGATTTTTTTTTCATGAATATTTGCTCCTTAAAAATATCTATACATATAACTATGAATTGACTATAATGTATTATAACCAAAAAGAAAGGATAAGTGAAGATTGAAACAGAAATCAAGGACAGAATATTCTGTTATGAATACGACAGTAGCTTTTTTGGCACAGACATTGGCAATTTTTATGGGTTTTTTTACAAGAGTTGTTTTTACCAGGACTCTCAGTGAAGGTTATGTAGGAATTAATGGTTTGTTTACAGATATATTAAATATATTGTCTTTGTCAGAACTTGGGGTCGGAACAGCAATCACATATGCTCTTTACGCTCCTATAGCCAGAAGAGATATAAAAAAACAACAGATCCTGATGCGGATGTTTCGGAATTTCTACAGGATAACAGCGGGCTTTGTTCTGCTTGCCGGCTTATGCCTGATACCATTTCTGGATATTTTGATGAAGGATCGTCCAGATGTGAATCATCTGATTATAATTTATCTTCTGTATCTGCTTAATTCCGTTGTTTCGTATTTATTGATTTATAAAAAAACACTGGTAGATGCCCATCAGATGAATTATATTACGGTGATGTATCATAATGGTTTTCTTGTACTACAAGATATCCTTCAGATTATGGTATTGTTTTTGACACGAAACTTTATCCTGTTTCTTGTTATTGCGGTTGTATGTACCATAATCGGAAATATCTGTATGTCCCGAAAGGCAGACAGGCTGTTCCCATATCTGAAAGAACCGTGTAAGGAGCAGCTTCCACAGGAAGAACGTCATGATATTTTAAGGAATGTAAAGGCAATGCTGATGCATAAAATTGGTAATGTAGTAGTAAATAATACAGATAATCTGCTGATCTCAAGTTTTGTGGGAATTATCAGTGCAGGGATTTATTCCAATTATTATCTGATCATAGGATCAGTCAGGCAGGTTCTGGAGCAGGCAATGCTGGGAGTTGCGGCAAGTGTGGGAAATCTTGGTGTGACGGAAGAGAACGAAAAGATAGGACGGATTTTTGACAGTCTGTTTTTTATAGGGTACTGGCTGTTTGGTTTTGCAGGTGTCTGTTTGCTGGAACTGCTGAATCCTTTTGTGAAGCTGGCATTTGGTAAAAAATATTTATTTCCAAAGGAAATTGTTTTGATACTGTGTATTAATTTTTTTATTAATGGGATGAGACGTGCAGTGCTGATTTTTAAGGAATCTATGGGACTGTTCTGGAATGATCGATACAAAGCGATAGCTGAAGCAGTGTTAAATCTGGTAATTTCCATTCTGTTGGTTACACATTTTGGTGTGGCAGGAGTATTTGCAGGTACATTCTGCAGTACAGTACTTACTTCTGTATGGGTAGAACCCTATGTGATTTATAAATACAGACTGAAAAAGCCTGTTACCGGTTTCTTTGTAAAATATGCAGGATATCTGGGGGTGATGGCTGCAGTATGGGGAATAACGGAATATTTTTGCAGATTTATTTCCGGACAGGCATTTATGATTCTGGTATGGAGACTGGGAATCTGCCTGATTGTGCCGAATATTTTATTGTGGTTTGCCTACAGAAGAACTGCAGAGTGGAAAGTATTATGGAATTTACTGAAAAAAATTGTAGAAAAAGTTTTTATAGGAGATAAAAGATGACAGCTTTGGAAAAACAGCAGAAAAAGATTTCGGTGATCATACCTGTATACAATGCAGAAAAGTACATCAGAGAAACTCTGGACAGTATTATAAAGCAGAGTTATAAAAATCTGGAAATTATATTGATAGATAATGGATCAAAGGACAGAAGTCCTGATATTATACAGAAATATGAAGCAAAATACCCGGAGATCCATATGATTGAAGAATCGGGAAAGGGTCCAGGAGCTTCAAGAAACAGAGGGCTGAAGCTTGCGAAGGGTGACTACATTGTGTTTGCCGATGCAGATGATTATCTTCCTGATAAGGAGATATTCTGTAAATATATAAATCTTGCAGAGCAGACAGATGCGGATATTGTTGTCAGCAATTATGCAAGATTGTGGAAAGATAAAATATTGCCGGCTACTAAACATCAATCATTTGCATTATGTAGTCCCTCATCTGAAGAATTCAGATTTCAGGGATTTTTCTCAGTAGGAACACTTTCTTATGCGTGGGGGAAATTATACAGAAGAGAGTTTCTGAGAAATCATCAGATTTATTTTGCGGATCTTTCTTATGCAGAAGATAAACTGTTTAATATGCAATGTTATATCTGTGATGCGAAGTATGCATTTCTGGAAGATATAGGGTATATTTACAGAAAAAACGATATGTCAGTTTCCTGGCAGTATCGTCCGGATTCTGTAGAAAACTGGTTCAAACTTGTATATGAACTGAAAAGCTGGATAGAGAAAAAAGACAAGGATCCGAAAGAATATACTTCACTGATTGGATATTTGCTTATTTTTGCGGCATTTTTTGACGGAAAAATGGAATATATGCAGCATAAAAAATCTCTGTGGGCTGTCAGAAAGGTTCTTAAGAAATATGGAAGCAATCCGATGGGGAGAAAGGCTTTTACAGAGTTGGCAGACAGAAGGAAAAAACTGCAGATCACGCAAAAATTGTGGAAGATTATGATCCGGACATTTTCGTTGGGAATGAAATGGAGGTGGTATCTGTTGATGTCTGTGGGAATAAAGATCTTGGTTTCCTGCCGGGTAGATGAAAGACTTTCTGATACTGGAATAAGGAAAAAGTAAAGACAGTGGCTCCTGGTCAGGAGTCACTGTTTTCAAAAATATGGATTAATTTTGTCTTCTGATTGATTTTCTTAAAGCTGTGAAGGGTCTGGTGGAATGTTGTATTTCGTACTGTGTAAGTGTTGCGGATAAAACAGATAAATGTGATACACCAGAGTGCAGGCCAGAGGACTGGATAATGGCTGGCTTTTGGAAAGCGGACCTTCATCTGGATGTGTCCTTCTTTGAAATAAGTAAGGAAGTTAACCTTCTGATACGAACTGCTTCCAACCAGTGATTGGGAAATATCGGTTCCCATATCGCCGTCTTTAAGAATCTGTATTATGAAATCATGGCAGTCGTGTGGATTGTACTGTGTCCGGGCGTCTATAGAATCCGGAAGACCCAGATATTTCCTGCAGCATTCCAGAATAATTTCGTACAGATGGCTGATGCGGGATTCTCTGCACCATTCATGAATCTGCCGGAAATTGATTTCTTTTTTATGACGCTTCAGATAAAAGGTAAAATCACAGAGAAGGCGGATACCGAATCCGCTGTACAGATAATGCTTCAGCATATGATGAATCATATAGAAAGTATATTCTGTAGGCGGCAGGACTGTGTAAGTATATCCGTGGATTGTCTGTGTGGATGCTTTCAGACATTCCGGTGAAAAGACAGAATCCACTAGTTTGTTGGCGGGGCTGTACTGGTACTGGCCAACTACACGATAGTGAAGCTCCAGGAGAAAACGGCGCCCGGTTTTGGGAAATATATAACGGTAGGTTACATGGTGGTCATTGAGTTCATCCTCAGAGATATATCCGTTGCTTTCAAGAATTGCCTGTGCTCTGGTGAGGTCAGAAGGATTAGCCAGATATAGGTCAAGATCTCCAAGCTTACGATATTCAGGAACCGGATAGCAGTCAGCCAGACTCAGACCCTTCAGAAGATAACAGTCAATATTGTTCTTTCTTAAAAGAGAGACGGTAAGCCGGGTGAAATGCTCAATCTGATAATAATTCAGCATCATGCCTTTTACCTGCTGCTTCATGGCAGGATAGACAGAAGCAGACCGGAGATATGGCAGTACAAATGGGACAGTACAATGTTCCTGTGCCAGCTTTGCCAGAGCAGGAAGGTCTTCCAGATGTACGGAAACAGAATGATCAGAACCGGTGCAGATATTTTTTATTATTTTCAGATAGGTATTGTATATTCGTTCCATAGGAGTCTCCTGAAAGTGCGTAAAATGGGTACCGTTCAGAGATTGAATGGCAGTAATAAATAATAGTAAGTATATCATGTTATTGCGTGGAAATAAAGGAAAAGGAAGAGAAAAAGGGAAAATGAAAAAGACAGAAGGTTATGTAGTCAGGAGACTGGAGGATGAATATCTCGTACTTCCGTCAGGAAGAAGAACAGAAGAAGTTAATGAGGTGATCTCATTGAGCGAAACGGCAGGCTTTATTTATATGCACGCGGAACGGGCAGAGAATGTTTATGAACTGACACAACTGGTAGCAGAAGAGTATGAGATAGAGCCTGCTGAGGTTCTTGAAGATGTAAGGAATGTAGTCCTGACTTTGCAGAAAAAAGGAATTCTCCTATGAAAAATGGATGATCATGAGTGATGAAGCTTTCTGAGAAATGCTGACAGTTTAAAACAGAAGGGGCGAACAGGCAGCATAAAAAGCCACAGGGAAGAAACAAATTTGTAGAAAGGATTTCCTACAGTAAATTCTCTGCTGTTACGATTTACAGCAATCAGTTTTCCGATAATCTGATCCTGACGCAGAGGACCTTCCACTTCGTATTGATTGTCACCCACCATATAAAAGCCGTCAGATGTTATCCGGCAGATGCGGTGAAGCACGAGGATGCCCTGATCACGCCTGTAGAGGACTACATCATTTCTGTGGCAGTCTGTGCCATCTGTCTGTTGGATCAGTGCTTCATCCCGTCCGGGAATAAAGAGAGGGTACATGCTGTAACCCTGAGGCTTGATGCGGATAATATTTCCCTCCCGGAGAAGCTGCTCCAAGTCGATTTTAACTGGGTCTGATTTTGTGGTATTCATAGTATTTGTCCTTATTCCTGTTATAAAAATGACTGATGTTCGGAAATAAAGTTCTGAACAGGCATTATTATAACATTAAGAAAACAAAAGGACAACAGAAAGTGTTTTCCTGTCGTAATAAAATAAAAAATCAGTATGTTTTGTGTAAGAATACTTGACTTTCTGAGGGGATATAGATAAGATAAAGAAAAAGAAAAAGATGAAACCGACGAAAATGCTAGATTTTAGAGAAAGGTAATTAATTATGAAAACATATAAGAAGCCGGTAGTAACTGTTGACGCAGGAATGGCAGAGGGTATTTATGCAGCAAGTGGTGCCAAGGGAACATTAAATGTAGTATATCATGGTGTATGGGACAGATGGGGAACTAATGGCGGCAAGGGTCTGGCAATGGCAGACTGGTCAGATATTAATGGAACCATTACTTTAAATATCACTTTTAATGACTCAATAGATCAGGTTGAGACAGATAATGCTTCTGTGCAGGCATCCTGTTCAGGTAAGACTGCAACATTCACATTTGCAAGTACAGTATCAAATTCGCTGACTATTGGAGTTCATCTGAATCATGGAACAAGCATTGATGATCTCAAGATGACAGGATTTACTTATTCTGTGAACTAAAGAGAATATCCACCTGACAAGAAAAGGGATTGAGTTAGAGTGTTTAACTCAATCCCTAAAATTGATTTTAAAACGTTTGTATCATTTCATGAATTTCCACGTCATTTAGTATCTCACATTTCTTATCCCGTATTGCATAAACCCTGTTACAGATATTCAGAACCGTAGGTCTGTGTGTGGTTACAATACAGGTTCTGGGATAGGTATCCTGCATGATATTTCGCAGGACTTTTCGCTCAGTAGCTACATCCAGTGCGGAGGTAGCCTCATCCAGCAGCAGGATCGGTGATCTGCGCAGTAATGCTCTGGCAATGGAGAGCCTCTGTGCCTGACCTTCGGAGAAACCGCCGCCCCGTTCCTTAACGATGCTTTCAATTCCATCCGGGAGTTTTTCCACAAAATCCCATGCACAGGCGAGTTTCAGCGCTTCAATAATTTCTTCATCTGTAGCATCCTGTTTCACATTTCGCATATTTTCTGCAATTGTTCCTGAAAACATTGTATTTCCCTGTGGCACATAGGAGAATAACTTCCTTGTAGAAGGGGACATATCAATCATGTGTTCATGATCTGTTCCGGCACATATATGAGAAGAACCCTCCTGCGGTGTCAGAAGAGACAGGATCAGGCGCAGCATAGTTGTCTTACCTTCACCGGAAGGTCCTACCAGAGCCACGATCTCATGAGGATAAGCCTCTATGGAAGCATTGGCGAAAACAGCAGTACCATTATGATAGGTATAACTGAGATCCTGCATGTTCAGACCGATTCCTTCTGACTTATGCTGCTTTTCGAAGTTGCGTACAGCAGAATCCTGACTGTAGTCCTCCTGCGGCATTTCCACGATATCCATCAGTCTTCCTGCCGAAATAGTCAGTGAGATGGCTGACGGAATCAGACTTACCAGAGAATTTACCGAACTTGTCAATGTACCGGACAAAGACAGAAACATGGTCATAGTTCCGTAACTGATCGCATTGCTCCATACACGGTAAATTCCCCATCCATAACAGCTGTAGGATACGATAAATCCGATAATGGACATGAGAACAGAAGTCAGAATAGACATCTTCTGGAAGTCCAGTCTCATGTTAACATAATCTTTCTGAAGAGATTTCAGTTTCTCTGTATAAAAGTGAATCAGGTCGAAAGCCTTGATCGTCTGGATATTGGAGAAAGCTTCCTGGTTAAATCCATAAAGCTTTGCATTCATAGCCGCACTTCTCTGATTGTTATCACGCATTCGTTTCAGCAGCGGCTTTGAAAGCAGAGCACTGAAGGGAATTCCAAGCAGAGCAAAAAGTGCGAAAGTAGGGTCATAATAAAGCACGATTGCCAGTGCACTGATAAAACGAAAAGTATAAATGATCAGGTTGGGAATCCAGTTCAGGATTCCGCTTGAAATATTGGAGGCATCGGAACTCCAACGTGTCACCAGATCTCCGGTGTGGTAATCGGTCAGGGATTCCCAGTCAGTTACCAGCATTTTGGCAAAGATGTCGTTCTTGATTTCGGAGTCCACCTTCAGGTTAATGAAAGTAGAGGCATATCCGGATGCCTGCGAAACCAGAATGTTTGCGACAGAGAAGCCGATCATTGCGGCAAAGGTACTTATAAGTTTCCCGCTCTGGTGTCCGGTAACAATATCTACCAGATCTCTGGAAATCAGACTGGAAACCAGAGAGACACCTGTTCCGACCAGACCAAGCAGTGTATACAGGATCATGGCTTTCCAGTAACGTCTGCCGTACTGATAGATCCATAATGTCTGTTTCCACATTTTTTTCAGGGTTCCCTGTTTCAGGTGCTTCCAGATCAGGAGTATTTTTTCTTTCATTGCAGCTCCTCCAGTTGATCAATGGCATTTTTCATCACGCAGGCGGCAGAAGCATTCTTTGTACAGAGAAGATGTAGTACCGGCACGCGGTCAGCGATTTCCCCGGCAAAGAAAAGATTTTCTGAAAGCTGGCGTTCAGTCCATGCAGGGGAGATCATGCGCTGCATGACACGGAGGACTTTTTCCGAAGGATTTAACTCTTCCAGATAATCTGTCTGCAGGTCGCGCCCAAGGAGGACAATTCCTCCGAGTTCATATGCTTCGGCAGTAAAAATCCCGGAAGTTCCGCACCAGGGGATGCCATAGACGATGATATGATCCTCCTTTAATCCAAGAAGATTCAGGTCTCCGTTTAAATACGGTGTGTCAAAAAGCTCATGCCACAGAGCGGTGTGTGTGGATTTTCCCATTCCGGAATGACCGGAAAACAGCCATGCTTTTCCCTGATAGAGAACAGAAGCTGAGTGGATTGCAAACAGTCCGTTTCTTTGTGCTGTAAAAAGGAAAAACAGCCGTATGGCGTAAAATAAATTTTCTATATTTGTTTCAGAAACCTGTGGGTGGCAGTAAACCCGTACATAAGTACCATCTTTCAGCATATGAGCTTCGTAAAGGTTCTGCATCTGTGGAAAAAGGACAACATAACGGTCGGGATTTTCAAAAACAGTCATTTCAGAATTCTGCAGAAGAACCTGTCCGTAACAACGGCTGGGCGGAGGCGTGGTGACCAGTTCGATTTCCTGTGAGGTATCATCATCCAAAAATTCATGATAAAAAGGTTTGAAATTTGGGGAAATCAGTTCTGCAGAACCGTATAGTTTTATGCAGATTCCTGCGATTATCATAGAGACAGAAGGGATTGATGAAATCAGGTGGAGATCTTCTGTGATCATTCCCATGGCTGTAAGCTGTGTCAGAAAATCTGTCACATCTTTCAGAAGTTCAGGATAATAAGACTCATCCAGTTGATAAGTCCTGGCAAGTATTTCTGCCAGTTGCTGCGGTTCGGCACCTTCATGATGCTGAAGTACATTCCACAGGAAAGTACTGGTCTCATTCAGCACAAAGCCTTTTTTCAGATCGGCAATCTGCTGACCATAAGGTAAGAGATAATTGATACCTTTGATTTTTCGAAGTGTATATCCGGGCTGACATTTGAACATGATAAAAAAATTCCTTTCTTTTTCAAAGCCAAATCTTGTAAACTTATATATGTGTTGTGATGTCTGTGACTATAGCAAATTATAACACTGAGAAGGGAAGAAATACAAGCTATTGCCAATTGATGTACAAAAGTATATAAGAGGCATGATGCAATATTTAGTAGAGAGCAGGGTAGATATGTTGTATATTCAAAACAATGTGATATACAAGATAAATAAGAATAATTGAAAATAAGAGTATCAAGCAGAGTTTCTAAAATAAGCTAGGAATTTTAAAATGAACATTTGGAATGAATTGAAAAAAGAAGTGTTGTGATATAACATATGAAGGGGAAAAGCGAAGGTTCGAATCCTTCGATACCCATTAGGAAGTGAATTAAAGATATATTAAAAATACTTGGAGGAAAAGATGGGAAAATACTTTGGAACAGACGGTTTTCGCGGAGAAGCGAATGTAAATTTGACAGTAGACCACGCACGTAAGGTAGGCCGCTTTTTAGGCTGGTATTATGGTCAGTTAAAGAAACAGAGAGGGGATGATATACCGGCAAAGGTTGTCATCAAAAAAGAGGCAACTAGATAATATTTTTTCATTTTGTAGAAGATGAAGAAAGCATTTATTATTATAAAAACACGAAAAAGACATAGTGACATAATTCGGAGGAAAATATCATGGCAGTATTAGTAACAGGTGGAGCAGGATATATCGGAAGTCATACTTGTGTAGAGTTATTAGAAAATAATAAGGAAGTTGTTGTTCTTGATAATTTGAGTAATTCCAGCGAAGAAGCATTAAATCGAGTAAAAAGAATAACAGGGAAAGAAGTAAAGTTTTATAAAGGTGATATTTCAGATATAGTTATTTTAGATACCATTTTCAAAAAAGAAAATATTGAATCATGTATTCATTTTGCAGGATTGAAGTCCGTAGGAGAATCTGTCGCAAAACCATTAGAGTATTACCAGAACAATATTGCAGGAACATTAATCCTTTTACAGAAATTGAGAGAATACAATGTAAAAAATATTATTTTCTCATCTTCAGCAACCGTATATGGTGACCCTGCATTTGTACCGATCACAGAAGAATGTCCAAAAGGTCTATGTACAAATCCTTATGGCTGGTCTAAATCTATGCTAGAGCAGATCCTTATGGATATATATAAGGCAGATGAAACTTGGAATATAATTCTACTTCGTTACTTTAACCCAATTGGAGCCCATAAAAGCGGTCTCATGGGAGAGAATCCAAATGGAATCCCTAACAATTTAATGCCATACGTAACACAGGTAGCAGTAGGCAAGTTAAAAGAATTAGGAGTATTCGGAAACGACTATGATACACCAGATGGAACAGGAGTACGTGACTATATTCATGTAGTTGACCTCGCAAAAGGTCATGTGAAAGCCCTTCAGAAAATAGATGAAAAATGTGGTCTTAAAGTATATAACTTAGGAACCGGAAAAGGATATAGTGTATTAGATATTGTAAAGAATTTTGAAGCTGCTACAGGTATGAAAGTTCCATATGTTATAAAAGATCGCCGTCCCGGTGATATTGCTACATGCTACTGCGATCCAGGAAAGGCAGCAAAAGAATTAGGCTGGAAAGCAGAAAACGGTATAAAAGAAATGTGTGAAGATTCTTGGAGATGGCAGAAGAATAATCCGAACGGGTATGAAGGATAAAGATAGAAGAAGATTAAATGAAAGAAGCAATCAGATAACAGCAAATAGATAAACAGTCAGAGCATAAGTACCAGGGGCATATTACGGGGATACCATTTCCAGAAATATCCTGAAGTGTAAATTCACAATTAAAAAGTGTAAGCCTACTTACAAACGAAAAGAGGAAAGTTAAACAGAAGGGGCCTGACCCTCTTACAAAATCTGAAAAAGACAGCTTCTGGTAAGATCACTAAAATGATAAAAAGGAGAAATTGATGGAAGATGTGATTTGGTTTTTAGTAAACTATCCAGTGTTTTTACTATTAGTTATGAATATATGTGCATATTGGAAAAGAGATAGAGTTACAGAAGCGTTAGCTAAGGTAATTGATAGTAGAAAAAGAATAAAAATAGATATAGTAGATATTGTATGTATTGCAGGTACAATTTCAGGACTTTTTGGATTTTTTTAACTCTTATCGACTTAGAGAATAAAGGTACTTGTGTTGTGGTTTACCGTGTACGATTAGAAGCAAAAGATTTTGACATGGTAAGTGATAGATAGTCCGTATCTGGATTTTACCTCCAACCAGTGCCATAATAGTCCTATGATTATTAAACGTCTTAAAAGTTCAGTACTCAACTTTTAGGACAGTGATGGCAAGAAACATGAACAGGGAAACACTTGAACAGAAAATAGCAAAAACAGAGAAGGCAATCAGCCGGAACCGTGAATAGGATGACCGCCTGACAGCGGAACTGGAAGACATGCATAAAAAGAAAAAAGCGATTTTGAATGAAGAAATTTTAAAAGCTATTGCAGGAAGCGGAAAAAGTTATGAGGAGATCCTCAGTTTTATACAAGGAAAAACGGATACCGACAGTAGAGAGGAAGAATGACATGGAAAAACAGGAGCAGGAAGAAAGGAAACACATAGAAGCTCTGGACAGAAAAATAGAAAGACTTCAGGAAAAAGTAATTAAAAAGCATAAGGAATACAGTGTTCTTGCTGAGGAGCTTTCCACACTGCTGGATGAACGACATCCGGAACGGAAAATCGAGAGGGCAAAACAGGCGTTGTATGATGCATACGTGGAAAGCGAGCGTTCATTGGATGAAATCATTGACTTGATTCGGAATGCCGATGAATGGATATAGGCTGGATTTAGTTGTAAAATTTCTGGAAGTTCACAAAGAGAGATGTTGACGATTACGATACCAAAAACGAAACGATTAAGAATGTTCATGTTGAAATGATGGAACAGATTGTTCTTTATGATGACAGGGGAACCCAAAATCCTATAAACTTTCTTAAAAAAGTATAAAGTTAAAAATGATTTATTTACCGCACAAGCTGTGCGGTAGTCATCCAAGTCAACAGCCTTGACATAAAAGGAGTCAGACTTCGATAAAATAAGTTCTGTACATAAATATTGTGAGAAGGGAGGTCGCGAGGTATTACTGCGCATTGCATATGTGTGCAAACGAAACTCGCAGAATAGTTTATGAAAATATCGGATTATCCCAAATTTGAAAGTGCTCTTTCTCAAGGGCGACCTATTATATTCCTTTGTGGTGCAGGTTTGTCTGTTTCACTTGGCGATCATGCAAAAGGGTGGGTTGGTTGGCTTAAGGAAGGCAAAGCTTATCTTTCTGATGTCGAAGCGGAGGAATTGGATAGAAGATTCGGTTCTTATAGTGCATCCGAACTGATTGACGCAGCAAGCTTTTTGATAGAAGCATTGAGAAAAAATGGAAACTATACGGCTTATATGGACTCTACGATTGGCAGTCTCAGAGTACAGAATAAAAAGTTGGCGAATGCCCTTGCTTTATTTGTGCGCTGCGGGGATTATTTTGCGACGACGAACTATGATAAGCTTCTGGAGGAAGTTACCGGTCTGGGTTATTATACATATAATATGCCGGGAAAAATAGTTCAGATGTTGAGCGGGCAGGCAGAGATGAGTGTAATTCACCTTCATGGTATTTATGATGCTGCCACAAATACGGACGATATAGTTGCTGATCAAAAACAGTACGAAGATGTCATAACGAATCAGGGTGCACAGTTTATCCAGAACCTTATCAGTACGTGCACATTGGTTATACTTGGCTGTGGAGCAACCGTGGATGATCCAAATCTGAAGGGGTTTATGTCATTTGCTTCGAAGCAGCTTCACTTAAATATTCCATATTTTTATCTGCATAAAGCAGGAGATGATTTGTCAGATTTAGGACCTAATGTGATACCGGTTTGCTATGGAATGGAATACAGTGATTTATCTAATGCCGTTGAAGACATGGCAAATTATCGGATTCGCACACGGTATAGAGATTCAGGAATTATTAGAGTAAACCCATATGTAAAAACCAGAAAGTCATTTACAGCATCATATCGTCTGCATTATTTAAATGAGTTCTGCAAATTTGTAGGAAGAGAAAAAGAACTGGTTGAGTTAAATAGGTTTTGTTCAGCAGATAAAGAATTGCTGTGGTGGTCGCTAGTGGGAAAGGGAGGTATTGGGAAGAGCCGGTTAGTATATCAATGGCTCAAGCAGCTTTCCAATAATTGGTTTGGCTTTTTTGCCAAGACGGATGTTGACGTTGAAAGATACAGAGAATTTAAACCATTTTCTGATACGGTCATTGTAATTGATTATGTGTTAGGCAATGAAGATAAGTGTGCTACTATTGTGACTACGTTGTTCGAGCGCTTTGAATACAGTAGATTTAAACTCCGTCTTCTTTTTGTTGACAGAAGATATCAGAATAATGAAAACAACTGGTATGACCGAATTGTTGAAAAAATGGATATGCAAACGAGGCTTTGGTTTCAGGAGTGTTCGTATAACAATAAAACTACCCTTTCGCCTTTAGACATTTCTGAACTTTCAGAAGAGGAAGAATTAGAATTTATAAATGTGTATCTTGAGGCATATTTAAATAATGTGGCAGATGATGAAACAAAAGTAAAATACTCCTCTGTACTGCCGGATACTGCGGATCAAATATATAGCAATTTTAAGACTGCGTTGAAAGAAGAGTGTGATAGACCACTGTTTGTAGCTGTATACACTGAACTGTGGATTTATAAGGATGGATGCATCAGTGTTACCAGCCTTGATGAGATGTTGGCGGCTTTCTTAAAGAGAGAAGAGGACAGGTGGCTGTTGTGCCTCGATAATCATTCAAACTTGCTGAAGGATTATGTTAAATTGCTTGCATTAGCTTCAGCATCGGTTTTTGTATGCCTGGATGATGACCAAGGAATTTATCAACAGGCGGCACAAAATCTTCTGCAGTATATCAATGCAAGTCAACGTCCCGGAAAGAAGCAGACGGATTTTTCGGATTTGTTTGTTTATCAGGAATATGCGCGTGATTATGAAATGGATGAGTTTTCTACACTGGAGGAGATTCAGGAAGAAATACTAAGACGTGCTAATGATCCAAAATATTTAAGACTTGATGAAAAAGGATGCCCAAAGCTTCTTACTATAATCGACCCAGAGTACCCTGACATTATAAAAGAATTTCTTGTGGATTACTATATTCCTGAGTATGAGTGGATTGGATTTGCTCAAGCCGCAAGATTAGGAACAGTCACAGAGTTTGATATGTTCTTATGGCACGCAATAGAAGATTTTCCAGACAAAAAATCATATATGGCAATGGAGTTCGCTCCGTTAGAGGATGACCGTGACAGATTCGGACAATGGATTTTTGTTATTCTTGCAGCAAGGAACTTGAATAATTTTGAGCAAATTGCAGACAGCCTGTGTGTATCTCAAGTGCCAGAGATTATTTGTGCCTATGAAATGGAGGTTTGGAAGGATATAGGAATTGTATTGACAGAAAGAGGCGAACTGGAACGTTTGTATGCACTTGGATTGCAAAGCGCTGATTATATTGCAGATAGACTGAACAATGAAGTAGTATATAAATATATAGAAGATGTGTGGGATGTATTTTTTGTTGGTGTTCATAATGCGGAATTAACACAACAGGCTGCCGATTTAATGAATAAGTATAATCAAATCGCCGACAAGATTCCTGGAAATGGTTATATTGCAACTTGGTGTGCAGAAAATTATGCCAGGTTAATAGTGCTTTGGTTACGTAGAAATGATTATCGTGCGGCAGCTAATTGCTGGAAACAGATGATGAAGTTTCAGCAGAGGTTTACGGACGATGAAGATATTTTAAAAGCTATAGCGATGGTTGCCAATGATCTGTATGATATCTACAGAGAGAATCAAGTGCTGGGAAGAAGACGCAAATTACTGAAAGATATGGAGCGGATTTTTGACGAAACACATAATGTGGATGTGGCGAATACACTTGCGATTCTTGAGGCAAATGAACACGCTATTTATGATCCTCCTGCCGTATTTGATTCTAACAAAGCTGAGATTCTTCTTTCGACAGAAGAAAGGCTAAGAGAGATTTATGAAGCATTTCCGAACGAGGGGAAAGTTGTGCTTGGTTATTCGTATCTGGTTTCGTGGAACTATGTCACTTGGCTTGATTTTCCGAGACCGATCGATGAAGAATTAATCTCTTTGTTCAAAAAGTGGATAAGAAAGTTCCCGGAAAATAAACTTGAATTGATGGAGTATTACTCTTTCATATTGTTTGAGAAATGGCTTTATATGGACAGCCTTGATAATATAAGCGAGGCAAACAAAATATATTATGAAATAAAAGCAATTGCCGATGAATTGTCAAAAGATTATGCGGATAATCAGGTAACTCAAATGTTGTCCATGGGGATTGTGAGAAAATTGTAGTTTGAAGTGTATTGAGGAAGATCACAATGCCTGTGGAAATAAAGAAGATATAAAATTTATAAAAAAGTATAGAAATGGCAATGACAGGGGGAATTAAATTTCTATAAAGTCACAACTTATAATCTATGCATGACTTAAAAAGGAATCTTCATTATTTTGATAAAGAAACATTATAAACCAAGACGGAGGTATGTTGTTATGATGAGAAAATCAGTATATCGCAAAGTGATTTTCATTATGTTGTGTGTAGCACTCCTTCTTTTAATAGCTATTGCCTGGAAAGTTCAAGTATTCCAGATACTTATGGCAGTACCATTTTTCCCGGTAATTAAGAGTGTGCTTAATAATTCGTGGTTTTGTAGCATTTGCTGTAGCATCATTGCCGTGTACCTGATTTACAAATGGCAAGTGTGGTATAGCAAAAGAAAGTTGAAAGCTGACTTTAGATGTAATGAAGTCATTGAAGGTGTATATGATGGTATCGAAGAGTTTGTCAAATTCTATCAAGAGATTCCTAAAAAAGAACAATCTGATGGCTGTAAAACGGATGAAGATTACCATTTACTAAGGAAGAAGAATGCACAGGTCTTAGTGGATTTCTATTCAAAGTACAAGGGAGAGGTATTTGTAGCGAACTTGGCAATGGCATATGATGGAAATGATTTGCTATTAGACTCGATTCAATCATGTTTTTTCATTAACCTAAATTTTGAGTTGCTTAGTATCGTTAACCATGTAAAGAACCGCTTGCCAAATTTGAGAAAGAAGTATCCTGAAATTGAAGAGATATTTACACGTTATGAGAAGAATCAAAATGAAGAAGATTTGATAAAACTTGGAAACATACTGCCAACCTACTTTATGGATTTGAAATTCATGGCTGTGTATTGGAAGGCTCTCTTTGATTATCTGGGGTATGATCCAACATTTATCAAACTCTTTGTCGATACGTACAATAGTAAGTATCCGATTGAACAGGATATGAAGCTTCCTGTCGAAGTAAGAAATACACAGGCTAAAGAAGTTGAGAAGTTGGTCAGAAAAGCAATGAGGGCTAATCAGTGGAAAAACTTCTGGATGAAATGATTAGATAGAGGAATTTATGATGTAAGCGCTCAATAATCGACCGGTTTGTCGCTACCAACTTTGCATGAGATAATTGCGTCCAGAGACTTTTCCTTGCTATTTTAACTTTCGGATGGTAAAAACTGCTGGATGAACGCAAAACAGGCGTTGTAAAATTTCTGGAAGTTCACAGAAAAGACGTATGTAATTTTATTAGAACGTGTATGATATTAGAGTATGTTATTGACAATAGTGGTAACACTTGATAATATAACGATATAGAATATAGTATATCAAAATCTGTGACAGGAGGTGCTTTGAATGGATGCTGTATATAATTATATATTAGAATATTATAAAGCTGGTGAACCTATTTTTTTGTCGGATATAAAAATGAGTGAAGTTTCAGATGAGACAATTCGTCAGCAGCTGAAACGACTTGCAGATGCCGGAAAACTGATGCGCTATGAAGCCGGAATTTATTATTTGCCAAAAAAGACACGTTTAAAAAGTGGATATAAGCCTTCTGCAGATGTTGTTGCCAGATATAAATACATCTGTCGTAACGGAAAAGTGATTGGTTATTATTCCGGACATACTTTTGCGAACCAGATTGGAGTTTCTACGCAGGTGCCTTTTAAAGCAGAAATTGTGAGCAACAATTTCACTTCGATTGTTCGGGATGTTAAGGTTGGAAATCAGATTTATACAGTCAGAAGATCAAGAGTACCGGTGACAGGAAAGAATTATAAAGTATTGCAACTACTGGAATTGTTGAAGGATATTGATGAATATGCAGATGAAGATAATGAAAACGTACAGGAACAATTATTTGCATATATCAGAAAAAATAGGATCAGCAGAGAACAGGTAGACCAATACCTTGAATATTTTCCAATGAAAATATATAAATCTATTTATGAAATGAGGTTGGAACATGTATTTGCATGAAGACAAAGGGCTATTTTTTGATGTTGTGAATGCAGCTAGCGAAAAATTGAACATTCCGATGGCTGTAATCGAAAAAGACTATTATGTGACGATGATATTAAAATTGCTTTCATCGAAAAGTGAGAATTGTGTTTTTAAAGGGGGAACTTCGCTTTCAAAATGCTTTCACTTACTGGATCGGTTTAGTGAGGACATTGATATTACCTTTACGGAACATCTTGGGGAAGGACGACGAAAAACATTAAAATATAAAATTCTTCGACCAATCAGTGAGGAGCTGGGACTTCCTATAAGTAATTGGGAAAAATCGAAAGTGACAAGGATTATAACTGCTATATTTTTGCATACGATCCATTGGACGGTTATGTGGAAGAAAGCTTGTATCCGGGAGTAAAACTGGAGACAGCATTAGGTTCCTACTCATTTCCGACAGAGCTAAGGGTAGTTACAAGTTATGTGTATGAATTTTTAAAAGAGGAGGATGTTGAACTGGTTGAGGAGTTTGCACTACAACCATTTACGATGCGACTTCAATCGGTAGTCAGAACCTTTGTTGATAAGGTATTTGCCCTTTGTGACTATTATATGGAAGGGAAGAGCGAGAGATATTCCAGACATCTTTACGATTTGTATAAACTTCGTCCAGTGATCACGTTTGACGAGAATTTTGCAACATTAGTAAAAGAGGTTAGAGCACATAGGGCAGCAATGAAGCAAACATGTCCTTCTTCAAAACCTGGTATTGATGTTCCAGAAGTAATTAGAGCATTTTGCAAGAATGGATTTTTCAGTGAAGATTATTTTAAAATCACCAGCTATTTTATTAATGCACCAGTTGCTTATGAAGATACAATAAAGAATCTGCTTGAGATTGCAGAAAGTGGATATTTTGAAGAATGAACATAGCAGGGGGCGATAGTGAAAAAGTGAGCGATACTACAGCAAAAATGAGTGATAAAATGAGCAATAAATAGTTGATAGTTTATTGGTGTGCTGAAAGGATAATAGATTTGAAAGGCTATGCTACGACAAAAAATGTTTCGCAAGAAACAGGGATACAGACTAAACACGTTGATACGAGGGGGAGATAAAATGTTGCAATGGATAAGTGCATTGCCAGATAACGTGGTGAATAATATTTTTACAACAATTAATACATTGATTTGTGGGTTGATCGTAGCATTTTTTACTTCTACGTTTTTGAAGAAGAAAGAGGAGCGAACAAGAATCTGATCAGTTCTTTCATGGCTTGGAAGATAAATATGCGTTCCACAAATTGTGGTTGGATACCAAGGTACGTGAACATTTGGCATTTATGTTGATATATTTTGGGTATTTCAATACGATTCCACTTATGGTGAAGCGTATACCTTTGCCAGTTGGACAAGAACTGACGGATGAGGAAATTGTGCAACACCTATGAAAAACACATTGGGGTCAGGCACCAATGTGGTCAACCTAGTGGGGGAAGGATAATACGTTGACCCTGGAAAGACAGTGTTTTTAAAATATGTTGACAAATAGCATTACGTTGTATTGACGGTAATCAGTGAGCGCAGTATAATAATTATATGAAAGAATATAATGTTATTGTTAGTATTTGAAAAGGAGCTGAACAATATGTCGATGACAAGTGCTACGTTTCGTATGGATTCTATGTTGAAGGATGAATTAAGAGAACTATTGGATAACTTGGGCTTGGATATGTCAACATTTTTTGTGATGACGGCAAAGCAGGCGGTACGTGAGCAGGGAATCCCATTTAAAATTACAATGGATGTTCCTAATGCTGAAACAATTCAGGCGATGAAAGATACTAAAAACAAGATTGGCTTAAGTAAGGGATTTTCATCCGTTTCAGAGTTGATGGAGGATCTTGATGCTGACGATTAAATATCAAACTGCTTTTAAAAAAGACTTTAAACGGATAAAAAAGCGTGGATATGATATACGATTGCTTGAAAATGTGATTGAAAATCTGACATCAGGCGTGAAGCTGGACGAACGTTATCGGGATCATGCTTTAAGTGGTGATTGGGGTGGATTTAGAGAATGTCACATCGCTCCCGATTGGTTATTGATATACCAAATTGACGGAAATGAATTGATTTTATTCCTGACGAGAACTGGAACACATGCAGATTTACTTGGAATGTAATATGGATCCACAAAGTCTTTGAGGATAAAGATGCGGTTGGAGCGTAAAAATCCTAACCGCATTTTTATTTTGCCGTAAAACTAAAATGAACAAATCTTCTAGGAAGCTGCGGTCTGTATCTTCCATATGCTTTAAGATTATTAGCTTTTGCTGTTTCAGCAATACTATATATCATGGCTGAATGCTCTATTGAACTGTCAATGGATCAGCTACTTTTTTGAAGATTTTTCCGGCTATTTGGCTGAGTTTAGGGAGCTGTTTTAGGAATTTCAGTGGTTTCAGCTACTTTTTTGAAGATTTTTCCGACTATTTGGCTGAGTTTAGGGAGCTGTTTTGGGAATTTTAGTGATTTCAGCTACTTTTTTGAAGATTTTTCCAGCAATTTCGAGTCAAGTCCAAATTTGTGTGTAAATTCATCTTTCAGTTATGTGGTTTTATCTAC
>OFMN01000154.1_pt1 | contig 72646 bp, 55 predicted proteins | sample 1541791 | NCBI WGS metagenome assembly OFMN01 (sample SAMN04209248, study PRJEB22552) | human gut metagenome | biome: gut; material: feces | host: Homo sapiens | place: USA: Oklahoma
TACCTCTCAGACGCGCCGTACATGGCGCGGCTTCGTTGCTTCGTACATCCATGTACGAAGCTAGCTGGTTAACTAAAGAAAAGACGGTGTAATTTAATTCTGAATATCCAATTAAATCAAGGTGACGAAAAAAGGGCTTCCGAGGAATCTCGGAAACCCTTAAAATTACTGTATTAAATAACAATTATTCAATGATTGTAGCAACAGCACCAGAACCAACTGTTCTACCACCCTCACGGATAGCGAAACGAAGACCCTGCTCCATAGCTACGTTATGGATAAGTTCAACTGTCATTTCTACGTTATCACCAGGCATGCACATTTCTGTACCAGCTGGAAGTTCGCAAACACCAGTAACATCAGTTGTTCTGAAGTAGAACTGTGGTCTGTAGTTGTTGAAGAATGGAGTATGACGTCCACCTTCGTCCTTTGTTAATACGTAAACCTGAGCTGTAAACTTGTGGTGTGGTGTGATTGAACCTGGCTTACAAAGAACCTGTCCTCTCTGGATCTCATCTCTCTGAACACCTCTAAGAAGAGCACCAATGTTATCACCTGGTTCTGCTTCATCAAGGAGCTTTCTGAACATTTCGATACCAGTTACAACAACCTTACGGATGTCTTCGTGGATACCAACGATTTCAACTTCCTCGTTAACCTTAAGAACACCTCTTTCTACTCTACCAGTAGCAACTGTACCACGACCTGTGATAGAGAAGATATCTTCGATAGGCATAAGGAATGGCTTATCTGTATCTCTCTGTGGATCTGGAACATACTCATCGATTGTGTGCATAAGTTCAAGAATCTTATCACCCCATTCGCTGTTTGGATCTTCAAGAGCCTTAAGAGCTGAACCCTGGATGATTGGTGTATCATCGCCTGGGAAATCATATTCGTTAAGAAGTTCTCTGATTTCCATATCAACTAATTCAAGAAGTTCTGGATCATCAACCATATCACACTTGTTCATGAATACTACTACGTAAGGAACGCCAACCTGACGAGCAAGAAGGATATGCTCTCTTGTCTGAGCCATAACACCATCAGTAGCAGCAACAACGAGGATAGCAGCATCCATCTGAGCAGCACCAGTGATCATGTTCTTTACATAATCGGCATGGCCTGGACAGTCAACGTGTGCGTAATGTCTCTTCTCTGTTTCATACTCAACGTGAGCTGAAGAAATTGTGATACCTCTTTCTCTTTCTTCTGGAGCCTTATCGATATTTTCGAATGCAACAGTTTCACCTGTACCAAGTCTCTCATGAAGAGTCTTTGTGATAGCAGCTGTAAGAGTTGTCTTACCGTGATCTACGTGTCCAATTGTACCAATGTTGCAATGTGGTTTTGTTCTTTCAAATTTAGCCTTTGCCATTGTTTAAAATCCTCCTAATTTAAATAGAATAATCGTCTGCAATGCAGACTTCTCATAGCTGAAATCTATTATATTATTTTTTCAAGAATATTTCAACCATATTTTATATAAAAGCATTATAAACTAATACTTTTATATGAATTAAGTGATATATTTACATATTCTAACCAGCTTAAACCAGATATAGACATAAATACATCATATATTTATTACTGCGAAATACATTATACTATATTTCGCAGTAATTAAATTATCGTTTAATTATACTAAGATAGATTATTTTGCTCTTGAAGCAATAACCTTATCCTGAACTGACTTAGGAGCCTGTTCATACTTATCGAAGAACATAGAGTAGTTACCACGACCCTGTGTCTTAGAACGAAGGTCTGTAGCATATCCGAACATCTCTGAAAGTGGAACGAATGCTTTAATCATCTTACCACCACTGATGTCTTCCATACCTTCAATACGTCCTCTACGAGCGTTGATATCACCAATAACATCACCCATGTATTCTTCTGGCATAGTAACTTCAACCTTCATAATAGGCTCAAGAAGAGCTGGAGCTGCCTTAGCCATAGCATCCTTGAATGCCATAGAACCAGCAATGTGGAATGCCATTTCTGATGAATCGACTTCATGGTAAGATCCATCATAAATATCTGCTCTAAGTCCGAGAACTGGGAATCCAGCTAAGATACCTGAGTTAGCTGCTTCTCTGATACCATCAGCAACTGAAGGAATGTATTCCTTAGGAATAGCACCACCAACTACTGAAGACTCACAGAAGAGAACTGGAGGCTCATTAATTAATACTGTATTCTTTGTCTCAACATCAAACTTATCAACGTTAGCTTCAAGTGGAGTGAAACGTACTTTACAGTGACCATACTGACCACGACCACCTGACTGCTTAGCATACTTGCTATCAACATCAACGGCCTTAGTAAAGCACTCTCTGTAAGCAACCTGAGGTGCACCTACATTAGCTTCAACCTTGAATTCACGAAGAAGTCTATCAACGATGATATCAAGGTGAAGTTCACCCATACCAGCGATGATTGTCTGACCTGTTTCCTGATCTGTATGAGCACGGAAAGTAGGATCTTCTTCAGCAAGCTTTGCTAAAGCTTCACCCATCTTACCCTGGTCATTCTTAGTCTTTGGCTCAATAGCAAGCTCGATAACTGGCTCTGGGAATTCCATAGACTCTAAGATAACTGGATGTGCTTCATCACAGATAGTATCACCTGTAACTGTAATCTTAAGACCTACTGCAGCAGCGATATCTCCTGAGTAAACCTTATCGATTTCTTTTCTCTGGTTGGCATGCATCTGAAGGATACGTCCAACTCTTTCTTTCTTATTCTTATTAGCATTAAGTACATAAGAACCTGCGTTTAATGTACCAGAGTAAACTCTGAAGAATGCTAACTTACCAACGAATGGATCTGTCATAATCTTGAATGCAAGAGCTGAGAATGGCTCTTCATCAGATGACTTTCTTACTACTTCGTTACCGTCTTCATCAACACCTGTGATATCAGGGATATCAGTAGGAGCTGGCATGTACTCGATAACTGCATCAAGAAGCTTCTGAACACCCTTGTTCTTATAAGCTGTACCGCAAAGACAAGGAATAGCTGTACCTTCAATAGTACCCTTTCTTAAAGCTGCCTTTAATTCAGGAATTGTAAGTTCTTCATCATTAAAGAACTTCTCCATAAGGTCTTCATCAAGTTCAGCACACTGCTCAACAAGCTTATCATGATATTCCTGTGCCTGATCAGCTAAATCAGCAGGAATCTCACTAACCTGGATGTCATCACCCTTATCACCGTTGAAGATATAAGCCTTCATCTCGAATAAGTCGATAATTCCCTGGAAGTCATCTTCCTTACCAATAGGAATCTGTACGAGTACTGGATTCTTACCAAGCTTTGTAATAAGCTGGTTGCATGATCCGAAGAAATCAGCGCCCATCTTATCCATCTTGTTCATGAATGCCATACGTGGTACGTTATACTTATCAGCCTGACGCCATACGTTTTCTGACTGTGGTTCAACACCGTTCTGTGCATCGAATACACCAACAGCACCATCAAGTACTCTAAGCGAACGCTCAACTTCTACTGTGAAGTCAACGTGTCCTGGAGTATCGATAATGTTAATACGATATTCTGGCTGTGTCTTATCTGGCTTACCTTCTTTTTCAGGTGTCCAGTGACATGTTGTAGCAGCTGAAGTAATTGTGATACCTCTTTCCTGCTCCTGGGCCATCCAGTCCATAGTAGCAGTACCTTCATGAGTATCACCAATCTTGTGATTAACACCAGTATAATAAAGGATACGCTCTGTTAATGTTGTTTTACCAGCATCAATATGAGCCATAATTCCGATATTTCTGGTTCTCTCCAATGGATATTCTCTTCCAGCCATGGATAAAACCTCCTATAATTATTATTAGAATCTGTAATGAGCAAAAGCCTTGTTTGCCTCTGCCATCTTGTGCATATCTTCTTTTCTCTTAACTGATGCACCTGTGTTATTAGCTGCATCAAGAATCTCGTTAGCGAGTCTTTCTTCCATAGTCTTCTCGCCTCTTGCTCTTGAGAATGCTGTCATCCAACGAAGAGCTAAAGCCTGTCTTCTATCTGGCTTAACTTCGATAGGTACCTGGTATGTTGCACCACCGATACGTCTTGCCTTTACTTCGAGAACTGGCATGATATTGTTCATAGCCTCTTCGAATACTTCTAAAGCAGGTCTTTCAGTCTTTGCTGCGACTCTGTCAAATGCTCCATATACAATCTTCTGAGCTACTCCTCTCTTACCATCAAGCATAATGTTGTTGATAAGCTTAGTAACCACCTTGTTATTGTAAATAGGATCTGCTAATACATCTCTTTTCTGAGTATGTCCTTTACGTGGCACGGTTCTTCCCTCCTTAACATTGTATTGTCGTTATCATTTGGCACTAATGAACGCCTAACAGCCTCATCAGCCCTCAACTAACGACGTTTCATTAATTCATAGGTACTCACAAATTAAATTGTGTTCGGGCCGTATATCTTAAACCTGCAACCTTCGGATTAATCTAACTCCGGCACTTTTAATTTAATTGTTCGTAAATTATTGTATGCAATAATCTGCAAATATTCTGATTCACCTTGTAAATCAATCACAGACTTATGATGCTTAATTCTTTATGAATTATTTAGCATCCTTAGGTCTCTTAGCACCGTACTTAGAACGTGCCTGTCTTCTCTTTGCTACACCTGCTGTATCAAGTGTACCTCTGATGATATGATATCTTGTACCTGGTAAATCCTTAACTCTACCACCTCTGATAAGAACAACGCTATGTTCCTGAAGATTGTGGCCTTCACCTGGAATATATGAAGTAACTTCGATTCCATTAGAAAGACGTACTCTGGCGATCTTTCTAAGAGCTGAGTTAGGCTTCTTAGGTGTTGCTGTCTTAACAGCTGTACAAACACCTCTCTTCTGTGGTGCAGATACATCTGTAGCCTTCTTCTGAAGTGAGTTATATCCCTTCTGAAGAGCTGGAGATGTAGACTTCTTAACTGTTGACTTTCTTCCCTGTCTTACTAACTGGTTAAATGTTGGCATTCCTTTTTCACCTCCCGGAATTAGAATAATGAATGGTTGCACTTAGTATAATAACTAAGAAATAAGTATGAGCCAGCTTTATAAGCTGCCCAATCTATATTTACGTGCATAAAAAAGAGCTTGCTTTTTCGCACGCTTAATTAGTATATATTTTAATTTAAAATTCGTCAAGTATTTTACCAAAAAAAGAAAGCAAAAAATTTTGCTTAAAAATATATTAGTGATTTTAAAAAAGCAGGAGACTCTTCATCTCCTGCTTTCTGTTATATTTATGATGTAAAGCCTTTATCTGAATGATTACTCTTCTGTAACCTCATCTTCAGCTTCCTGTATATCAGCATCCTCAGTAAAATCAAGAGTTTCCTCTCCATCCTCTGTGAAGCTTAATATCTCATCTTCTTCAAGTTCATCATAAGCTGCAGCTGTATCAAGCTCTACGTTCTGATATCTCTTCATACCAGTACCAGCTGGAATAAGCTTACCTATGATAACATTTTCCTTAAGACCGATAAGTGGATCAATCTTTCCGTTAATAGCTGCATCTGTAAGAACCTTTGTAGTTTCCTGGAATGAAGCTGCTGACATGAATGATGTTGAAGCAAGTGAAGCCTTTGTTATACCAAGGATAATAGGAGTTCCTGTAGCCTTCATCTTACCCTCTTCCTCAAGCTTTTCATTAACCTCTGTGAATTCAAGAGTATCAACCTGTGAACCAGGTAAGAAATCTGAATCTCCAGCAGAATCAATAACTATCTTCTTAAGCATCTGTCTAACAATAAGCTCGATATGCTTATCATTGATATCAACACCCTGGATACGGTAAACCTTCTGAACCTCACGAAGCATGTAATCCTGAACAGCTCTTACACCAAGAATTCTTACGATATCATGTGGATTCTCAGAACCTTCTGTGATTTCCTCACCAGTTGCAACAACCTGTCCTTCCTGAACCTTAACACGTGTATCTCTTGATACAGGATAAGACTTTGAATTACCTTCGTCATCTGTAATAACGATATCTGTCTTCTTATCTGTCTTAGCAAAGCTTACTGTTCCACCAAACTCAGCAAGAACCGCAAGACTCTTTGGCTTTCTTGCCTCGAAAAGTTCTTCTACTCTAGGAAGACCCTGTGTAATGTTATCACCTGCAACACCACCAGTATGGAATGTTCTCATAGTAAGCTGTGTACCAGGTTCACCGATAGACTGGGCAGCTATGATACCAACTGCTTCACCAATCTGTACTGTCTGACCTGTTGCAAGGTTAGAACCATAACATTTAGCACAAACACCGATATGTGAACGGCATGTAAGGATTGTTCTTATCTTAACCTGGTTTACACCAGTCTTAATAATAGCTTCTGCTCTCTTAGGAGTTACAAGGTGGTTAGCTGCAACAACTATCTCGCCTGTAGCTGGATCCTTGATATCTTCTGCAAGATATCTTCCTGTAATACGCTCCTGTAATGGCTCAAGAATATCTTCTTTTGCATCACTTGAGTTAGTAGCTCTGTCATTGACAAATGAATATACATACATACCAGGTATAACTTTACCAACGCTGCAATCTGTCTCTCTGACAATAAGATCCTGTGAAACATCAACAAGTCGTCTTGTAAGATAACCTGAATCGGCTGTTCTAAGCGCTGTATCTGAAAGACCCTTACGGGCACCATGGGCTGAAATGAAGTACTCCAATACATCCAGACCTTCACGGAAGTTAGACTTGATTGGAAGTTCAATAGTGTGACCTGATGTATCTGCCATAAGACCACGCATACCTGCAAGCTGCTTAATCTGCTGGTTAGAACCACGGGCACCTGAATCGGCCATCATAAAGATGTTATTGTACTTATCAAGACCATCAAGAAGTGCCTTAAGCAATGTCTTATCTGTTTCCTGCCATACTCTGATTACATTCTTATATCTTTCTTCATCAGTTGAACGGCCTCTGTTGTAGTTCATGTTGATTCTTTCAACCTTCTGTTCAGCATCAGCAATAAGCTGTTTCTTAACAGGTGGCACTGTCATCTCTGATATAGAAACTGTCATGGCTGCTCTTGTTGAGTACTTATAACCCATTGCCTTTATATCATCAAGAACTTCAGCAGTTGTTGTTGTACCATGAGTATTAATAACGTGCTGTAAGATATCCTTTAACTGTTTCTTACCTACATGGAAGTCAACCTCAAGCTTTAAGAAGTTTTCTTCCTTGCTTCTATCTACATATCCAAGATCCTGAGGAAGAATTTCATTGAATATGAAACGTCCAAGTGTAGACTCAACTATACCTGATACTTCTTCTCCTGATGCATTTGTCTTAGACACTCTAACCTTAATCTTTGAATGAAGAGTAATAATAGCATTCTCATAAGCAAGAAGCGCTTCATTAACACTCTTAAATATCTTACCTTCACCCTTAACGCCAGGTCTTTCCTGTGTAAGATAGTAGATACCAAGAACCATATCCTGTGAAGGAACGGCAACCGGACCACCATCTGAAGGCTTAAGTAAGTTGTTAGGTGAAAGAAGCATGAATCTACACTCAGCCTGTGCTTCTACAGACAATGGAAGATGCACGGCCATCTGGTCACCATCGAAATCGGCATTGAATGCTGTACAAACAAGTGGATGAAGCTTAATAGCCTTACCTTCTACAAGGATAGGCTCGAATGCCTGAATACCAAGTCTGTGAAGTGTAGGAGCACGGTTAAGCATAACTGGATGCTCTTTGATAACATCTTCAAGCACATCCCATACTTCTGTTTCAAGATGTTCAACACTCTTCTTAGCTTTCTTAATATTCTCAGCAAGACCACGTCTTACTAACTCTCTCATAACGAATGGTTTGAATAACTCAATAGCCATTTCCTTAGGAAGACCACACTGATATATCTTAAGCTCTGGTCCTACTACGATAACAGAACGTCCTGAATAGTCAACTCGCTTACCAAGAAGATTCTGTCTGAAACGTCCCTGCTTACCCTTTAATAAGTCTGATAAAGACTTAAGAGCCCTGTTACCAGGTCCTGTTACAGGACGACCGTTTCTACGGCCATTATCTATAAGTGCATCAACCGCTTCCTGAAGCATTCTCTTTTCGTTACGGACAATGATTTCAGGAGCGCCAAGTTCCATAAGTCTTGCAAGACGGTTATTTCTGTTTATGATTCTTCTATAAAGATCATTAAGATCTGATGTTGCGAATCTACCACCCTCTAACTGTACCATTGGTCTTAAGTCTGGAGGAATAACTGGAATTTCAGTAAGGATCATCCACTCTGGCTTAGTACCAGCAGCGATAAATGCATCCATAACTTCGATTCTCTTAATAAGCCTTGCAGCCTTCTGTGAAGTAGTAGTAGCAAGCTCTTCCTTAAGCTTTGCCACTTCTTCTTCAAGGTTAACACTTCTAAGAAGCTCTAAAATAGCCTCAGCACCCATTCCAACTCTGAAAGTGTTACCATACTGGTCATAAAGATCTCTATACTCTGTTTCAGTAAGAATCTTCTTGAATGGAATATCTGTTTCACCTGGATCAATCACGATATAAGAAGCAAAGTAAAGAACCTTTTCAAGATTCTTAGGTCCTATATCAAGGATAAGGTCCATACGGCTAGGGATTCCCTTAAAATACCAGATATGTGAAACTGGAGCAGCAAGGTGAATATGTCCCATACGATCTCTACGAACACTTGCCTTAGTAACCTCAACACCACACTTATCACATATGATGCCTTTATCCTTAATCTTCTTATACTTACCGCAATGACACTCCCAGTCTTTGCTAGGTCCGAATATTCTTTCACAGAACAGACCATCTCTTTCTGGCTTTAAAGTTCTGTAGTTAATAGTCTCAGGCTTAGTTACCTCGCCATGAGACCACTCTAAAATACTCTCAGGAGAAGCAAGCTTTATCTGAATTTTATCAAATTTCATTGATTTATTTGACTTAATCTCTTCTGCCATTATAGTGCTCCCTTCTATTATTCTTCTCTATTTCCGTCACCGTAATCATCAAAATCATCATCAAAGCCGTCAAGATCGAAATCGTCATCATCATCTGATCCGAGTTCTTCCATAGTAGCTTCACCATCATCACCCTGCTTTTCTGCATGGTAACCGGCATTCTTTAATTCATTTTCCTCATCACGGCTGTTTCTCTTATAACCACCATCATCAAGAACCTTCTTGAAGTCTGTAACCTCATATTCTGAACTTTCAAGAAGCTGGACTTCGTTGTTATCTTGATCAAGAACTCTTACATCAAGTGCAAGAGACTGAAGTTCCTTAAGAAGAACCTTGAATGATTCAGGAATACCTGGTTCAGGGATATTCTCGCCTTTAATAATAGCTTCATATGTCTTAACACGTCCAACAACATCATCAGACTTAACTGTAAGGATTTCCTGAAGTGTATATGATGCACCATACGCCTCAAGAGCCCAAACTTCCATCTCACCGAATCTCTGTCCACCGAACTGTGCTTTACCACCAAGTGGCTGCTGTGTTACAAGTGAGTAAGGGCCAGTTGAACGTGCATGGATCTTATCATCAACAAGGTGATGGAGCTTTAAGTAGTGCATGAATCCAATAGTAACTGGACTATCAAAGTACTCACCAGTTCTACCATCACGAAGTCTTACCTTACCATCTCTTCCGATAGGAACACCCTTCCACTCTGCTCTGTGAGCTCTGTTATCTGAAAGGAACTCAAATACATCATCTCTTAAAAGATCCTTATATTCAGCTGTAAATGTTGTCATATCTGCTGGATACTCTTCACCTGCAGCCTCTGCTTCAGCCTTTTCCTTTGCAAGCTCATCATCATCAAAAGGATGGTTAGCATAAGAATTAGCCATATCAAGTGTATCCATAATATCATTTTCGTTAGCACCATCAAAGATAGGTGTTGCTACGTTAAAGCCTAATACCTTTGCCGCAAGACTTAAATGAATCTCAAGGACCTGTCCGATATTCATACGTGAAGGCACACCCAGTGGGTTAAGTACTATATCAAGTGGACGTCCGTTTGGAAGGAATGGCATATCTTCTACTGGAAGTACTCTTGAAACGACACCCTTGTTACCATGACGTCCGGCCATCTTATCACCAACAGAAATCTTTCTCTTCTGTGCAATGTAGATACGGACATTCTTGTTAACACCAGGAGCCAATTCATCTCCATTCTCTCTTGTAAATACCTTAACGCCTACTACGATACCATAAGCACCATGAGGAACCTTAAGTGAAGTATCTCTTACCTCTCTTGCTTTCTCACCGAAGATAGCTCTAAGAAGTCTTTCTTCAGCTGTAAGCTCTGTTTCTCCCTTTGGAGTAACCTTACCAACAAGGATATCACCGGCTCTTACCTCGGCACCTATACGGATAATACCATCTTCATCAAGATTCTTGACAGCATCAGAACCTGTTGAAGGAAGATCTCTTGTGATTTCTTCTGGTCCTAACTTAGTATCTCTTGCTTCTGTATCATATTCTTCTATATGGATAGATGTATATACATCATCTCTTACTAATCTTTCACTAAGAAGAACAGCATCCTCGTAGTTGTAACCTTCCCATGTCATGAAACCGATAAGAGGGTTCTTACCAAGTGCTATTTCTCCGTTAGATGTTGATGGACCATCAGCGATAACATCCCCTGCCTTAACCTCATCACCCTTGAATACAATAGGTCTCTGGTTATAGCAGTTACTCTGGTTACTTCTTGAGAACTTAGTAAGCTTGTACTCATGAACCTTACCGCTTGTCTCTCTTACAAGAATCCTGTTAGATTCAGAAGAAAGAACAACACCATCTTCTTCTGCAACAACACACACACCTGAGTCGCATGCTGTCTTGTTTTCAATACCTGTACCTATTACTGGAGCCTCTGTCATAAGAAGAGGTACTGCCTGACGCTGCATGTTAGAACCCATCAGGGCACGTGTACAGTCATCATTCTGAAGGAAAGGTATCATAGATGTAGCTACTGAGAATACCATCTTAGGAGATACATCCATAAGATCAATCATGCTCTTATCAAACTCAGATGTTTCTTCTCTGTAACGTCCAGATACTGAATTCTTAACGAAATATCCATTTTCATCAATCTCAGCATTAGCCTGTGCTACATGGTAATCATCTTCCTCATCGGCTGTAAAGTAACGCACTTCATCTGTTACTCTTGGATTCTTAGGATCAGTCTTATCAATAATACGATAAGGTGCTTCTACGAAACCATACTCATTAATTCTTGCATATGATGCAAGTGAGTTGATAAGTCCGATATTAGGACCTTCAGGTGTCTCGATAGGACACATTCTTCCGTAATGTGTATAGTGGACATCTCGAACCTCGAAACCTGCACGGTCTCTTGAAAGACCACCAGGACCAAGTGCTGAAAGACGTCTCTTATGTGTAATCTCAGATAATGGATTGTTCTGATCCATGAACTGAGAAAGCTGTGAACTACCAAAGAATTCCTTGATAGCTGCTGTTACAGGCTTGATATTTATAAGTGACTGTGGTGAAATACCGCTTAAATCCTGAGTTGACATTCTTTCACGTACAACTCTTTCCATTCTTGAGATACCGATTCTGAACTGGTTCTGTAAAAGTTCACCAACGGCTCTTATACGTCTGTTACCAAGGTGATCGATATCATCCTTAGTTCCAATACCATATTCAAGATGCATATTGTAGTTGATAGATGCAAGTATATCTTCAACTGTAATATGCTTTGGAATAAGATCTGCCACATTCTTTTCTATAGCATCCCTGATATCCTCAGGTGATTCATTATCTGCTAATATCTGTGAAAGGACTGGATAATAAACATACTCGTTAACACCAAGTTCCTTAGCTTCTTCCTCTGTAATATCTACCCATTTAGTAATATCTACTGCAAGGTTAGATAATATCTTAACTACTCTTTCACGTACTGAACCATCAGCTGCCTTTAACTCTGCCTTTAAGAACACAGCAGGTACAGCAGCATTCTGAATCTGTTCTGCAGTTTCTCTTGTAAGCTTATCGCCTGCATTAGCGATAATCTCACCGTTGCCATCAACTACATCTTCTGCAAGAACATGTCCAGCAATCCTGTTTCTGAAAGAAAGCTTCTTATTAAACTTATAACGGCCTACTCTTGCAAGGTCATATCTTCTAGGATCAAAAAACATGCCTGAGATAAGTGCTTCAGCACTATCTACTGACAAAGGTTCCCCTGGTCTTAACTTCTTATAAAGTTCAAGCACACCTTCCTGATAGTTAGTAGAAGTATCCTTCTCCATAGTTGCAAGAAGCTTAGGCTCCTCACCAAATATGTCAATAATCTCTGCATTAGTTCCAAAACCAAGTGCTCTTATAAGAACTGTTATAGGAACCTTTTTGTTACGGTCAACCTTAACATAGAACACATCGTTAGCATCTGTTTCATACTCTAACCATGCACCTCTGTTAGGAATAACAGTAGAACTATACAGGAATATCTTTCCATACTTATCTTTCTGTATATCATAGTAAATACCAGGTGAACGTACCAGCTGGCTGACTATAACTCGTTCTGCACCGTTAATTACAAATGTACCGGTCTTAGTCATCAAAGGAAGGTCACCCATGAAGATTTCATGCTCGCTGATATCTTCATTCTCTTTGTTATGAAGTCTTACACGTACCTTGAGTGGAGCTGCATATGTAGCATCTCTTTCCTTACACTCTTCTATAGAGTACTTTCTCTCCTCTTCGCATAATGCAAAATCAACGAATTCAAGACTGAGCCTTCCGTTGTAATCTGCAATTGGAGAGATGTCGTTAAAGACCTCTTTTAAGCCTTCATTTAAAAACCACTGGTAAGAATCTTTTTGCACCTCAATAAGGTTAGGCATCTCAAGAACTTCCTTCTGTCTTGAGAAACTCATACGCATCGCTTTGCCTGACTTTACTGGACGTATTCTGTTTTTCTCCATTGACGTTTCACCCCTTAGTTTTCTTTACATTAATTTATTACATTATAGATATGTGTACAAAAACTATGCACACCATACCATAATAGTGCATTATCCATAATAGCAAAAAAAGTCCCAGCTGTCAATAAAACAACTGGAACTTTTTCACATTTATTATAATATACCAAATATAACTCAAAAAATCAAGTGTTTTTTCATCATATTGCCATATTAAAGTTGTAATCCTCTGGTTTTAAATTACTTAAGAGTAACCTTAGCACCTTCAGCTTCAAGCTTCTTCTGGATTTCTTCAGCTTCTTCCTTAGAAGCAGCTTCCTTAATAACCTTAGGAGCGCCATCAACAACTTCCTTAGCTTCCTTTAAGCCAAGACCTGTGATTTCACGAACAGCCTTGATAACCTTAACCTTGTTAGCACCAGCTTCTGTAAGCTCAACGTCGAATTCTGTCTTTTCTTCAGCTGCAGCGCCTGCACCTGCACCTGCTGCTACAACAACACCTGCTGCTGCAGAAACACCAAATTCTTCTTCACATGCTTTAACTAAATCGTTTAATTCTAATACTGATAAACCCTTAATAACTTCGATAATTTCCTGTGTAGTCATTATTATAATCTCCTTTTTATAGTCTTTAATTAAGTTTCGTAGTCTGTCTGATAAGTTTCAGGCAGCCTCGTCGATAATCGTTTTATGCTGCGATATTATGCAACCTCTTCGTTCTTCTCAGCGATCTGCTTAATAACGCGGGCAAAGTTTGTAATAGGTGACTGGATGCTTCCAAGGAACTTAGCAAGAAGTTCATCTCTTGAAGGAATGCTTGCGATAGCTGCGATTCCTGTAGCATCATAGTAAGTACCTTCAACAACACCACACTTAAGTTCAAGTGCTTCTGCTGTCTTAGCAAAGTTAGCTAAAACTCTTGCTGGAGCTGTAGCATCATCCTTGCAGATTGCAATAGCGTTAGGTCCTTCAAGAACCTCTGTCATTGGTTCGAACTCTGTACCTGCGATTGCTCTCTTTACTAAAGTATTCTTATAAACCTTGTAAACGACACCAGCTTCTCTTAACTGCTTACGAAGCTGTGTATCCTGCTCAACAGTTAAGCCACGGTAGTCAACTACCACAACGCCCTGAGCGCCTTCTAAGCTTGCTTTGATTTCGTCTACAATAGGCTGCTTAAGTTCTACTTTTGCCATGAATATTTACCTCCTGTTAGATTAGTATCTGTTTCCAGATAATATTCTGCCCAGACGTACAATGTATCAGGCTATCAAAAAAGCCCTCCTGCCGCTATGACAGAAGGACTGAATAAACTGATAAATATATTCTAAAGTCTGTATCATCAGTCTATACTTCCAGACTGACACACTTTAAAATACAAGTCTGTCCTCGGTAGGCGTATTACCTTTAACCCTTTCGGGACCTGCTGTCTTAGGCAAAATGTGAAATATAGCTTTCACTTTGTATGCGAATAACCACACACAGCTGATAGTATACTATCATAATATATAGGTTGTCAACCATTTTTACAAAATATGTTTTAATAATATTGCAAAATCAATCTTTCGCATCAATATTCCTTGTTAACTACAAGAAACAACATATTAGCCAACATACTTAGCTGTGCTAACCTTAACACCAGGTCCCATAGTAGCTGTAAGAACAACACTCTTTAAATACTGACCCTTAAGCGAAGATGGCTTAGCCTTAACGATTGCATCCATAATAGCCTGGAAGTTGTCTGATAACTGCTCCTCTGTGAATGAAGCCTTACCAATTGGCACGTGAATGATATTAGTCTTATCAAGTCTGTATTCGATCTTACCAGCCTTAATATCATTAACAGCTTTTGTTACGTCCATAGTAACTGTACCAGCCTTAGGGTTTGGCATTAAGCCCTTAGGTCCGAGTACACGTCCGAGACGACCAACAACGCCCATCATATCAGGTGTAGCAACAACTACATCAAAATCAAACCAGTTGTCATTCTGGATCTTAGGAATAAGTTCCTCGCCACCAACGAAATCTGCACCAGCTGCTTCAGCTTCATCAGCCTTAGCGCCCTTAGCAAATACTAAAACCTTAACAGTCTTACCTGTTCCGTGTGGAAGAACAACAGCTCCTCTGATCTGCTGCTCAGCGTGACGTCCATCACAACCTGTTCTGATATGAGCTTCGATAGTCTCATCGAACTTTGCAACTGCACTCTTCTTTACTAAAGAAACTGCGTCAGCTGCTTCATATAATGTCTGGCGGTCAATATTCTTGGCTGCCTCTACGTATTTCTTTCCTCTTTTCATTATAAACCTCCTAGTGGTGTTATCGGAAGGATTCTATCTTTCCTCCCACATATTGAACAATCCCGGAAAAATTATAGGATTAATCTGTCCGCATGTTCTTCTATGAAATCTCTAATAATCAATTGAAAGTAATTAATCATTAATAATCAATTACAGTAGTTACAGATACATATAGAATTAATCTTCTACAACGATACCCATACTCTTAGCAGTACCTTCGATCATAGATGTAGCTGCTTCGATAGTAGCTGCATTAAGATCTGGCATCTTAAGTTCAGCGATCTTCTGAACTTCAGCTCTCTTGATTGTAGCAACCTTAGTCTTGTTAGGGACACCTGAACCTGACTTAATGTTGCAAGCCTTCTTAAGAAGAACTGCAGCAGGTGGAGTCTTTGTGATGAAGCTGAAGCTTCTATCAGCATAAACTGTAATAACTACAGGGATGATTAAGTCACCCTGATCTGCTGTCTTTGCATTAAACTGCTTTGTAAATTCTACAATGTTAACACCGTGCTGACCAAGTGCTGGACCAACTGGTGGAGCTGGTGTAGCCTTGCCGGCAGGAATCTGTAATTTAATATAACCTGTTACTTTCTTTGCCATTGTGGCACCTCCTAATTATAAATGTGGTTTATGGCGGCTATTAAGCCTCCCACAGGCAGTCAAAACAACTGATGCCAGGCCTTTATATGCAGCCCGTACAGCTTTTGATCACCTTGATTACAGTACCTTCACATCTGTGAAGTCAACTTCGACCGGTGTTTCACGACCGAACATTTCAACATTAATAGTGACACACTGCTTGCCCTCATTAATGCTTGTGATCTGACCAACTGTATTCTCCCAGGCACCTGAAAGAATCTGAATCTGATCACCCACTTTACCAGCGAACTCAACCACTGGCTTAGATTCTTCAACTGAACCATTCTCATCATCGATTCCGAATGATTTAACTTCAGCTGGAGATAATGGCACTGGCTTAGATCCAGGACCAACAAACCCCGTTACACCTCTGGTATTTCTGACAACATACCAGCTGTCATCATTCATAACCATCTTAACAAATACATAGCCAGGGAATATCTTTCTCTCAACTGTCTTTGGCTTGCCGTTGTTTACTTCAACTACTGTTTCAACCGGCACAAGCACATCAAAGATCTGATCCTGAAGATTTCTGTTCTCAACTGTCTTTAAGATATTAACTCTTACATTATTCTCATAGCCAGAATACGTATGAGCCACATACCATTTTGCTTCGTCCATCTGATCACCTTTTCCTTACTTTACAATGAATTCAATTCCAAAGCGAACAATCAAGTCCACAACTGAAATAATTACACCTAATAATACGGATACAACCAATACAGCGATGGTTTCCTTTGTAAGTGACTTCTGGTCTGGCCAAATGATCTTAGAGAACTCTGCCTTAAGTCCCTTGAACCAGCTCTTTTTCTGTTTCTTTGTCTTAACAGCTTCACTCATCTTAATACCTCACTGATACTAATTACTTTGTTTCCTTGTGTAATGTGTGTGACTTACAGAACTTGCAATACTTCTTAGTTTCCATTCTGTCTGGATGGGCTTTCTTTTCCTTAGTCATGTTGTAATTGCGCTGTTTACACTCTGTACATGCCAATGTTATCTTTACTCGCACAACTTCCACCTCCAATTATTTATTTTGCAGGTGTTATTAACACCAATTGGTTTTTTCTTATATCCTGTACCGTTGGGTCAGTTCAGGGCATAAAAAAAAGACCGCTTCCATAGCCAGCCTAATATATCACATTATTTATCAATCCGTCAACCCATTTGTTATTAATTTTATAACTTTTATTTCTTTTATTATATTTATCTATTATATTTATCTACATTGTATTTGTTTGCATTATATTAAAATTATGTTTTAATTGTTATATTCATTCATACTTATATTGTAACAATCATAGTGATGTCAATGCCTTATAAATCAAAAATTTCATCTACAAAATTTTCTTATCAAAATATTACTATAAAATGATTGCAAAATCAACATTATGCTTATAAAATAAGAATATGGCAACATTGTGCATTATTATAAACAATGTTATAATGTGTGTTAAAAGCAAGTTTACCACCCAGCAATGTATCAATGTATCTGGTCGATATTTTTTATGGAAATGGATTTCCTGATAATTATATATTTGTTATACGTACCGATACATATTAATATAGCACTGTTTCTATTTAATATATTTAATAATTATTTACATTAATAATTATTTATATAACTATAATCTTTTTTAACAGTGCTGCCCACTACAGATATAATACAGATTGATTATACAGACAAGGAGGTGACTGTTATGATCAGTAGTGTATATAGCTACTACCTGTCCCAGTACGGACACAAGATGAATTCCAAGTATGATACCCATACAAGATCCCAGCTTAAAAACACATACAGCAAGGTTGTAAAGATTAACAGCCAGACCCCTGTATACAAGCTTGACTTATCGAGTGCTGCCCAGAAATACGCAATAGACCTTAAGGAAAACGCACGTGCTCTTGAGAATATAACCCAGGACTTATCAGACAGCTCAAGCGGTGAGATGACGTTTAAAAAATCTGCTGTGTCAAGCAATTCTGATGCTGTATCAGCACAGTACATCGGAGATTCGAGCCTTGCCTCAGATGATGAATCATTTGACATAAATGTAAAGCAGCTTGCAGCATCCCAGATTAATACCGGCAACTATCTGCAGCCTCGCTCCAGACTTGTAAAAGCAGGTGATTATTCCTTTGATCTGTCTATTAATAATGTAACTTATGAATTCCAGTTTAGTGTGGAGAGCAGTGAAACCTTAAACAACATACAGAATAAGCTTGCAAGGCTTATAAACAGATCAAACATCGGACTTACTGCAACTATCAAGGAAGACAATCTTGGCAACACAGCCATAAACATAGAGTCCGAAGCAACCGGAATAAGCGGTTCCTCACCTGTTATATTCAAGATTGAACCAAGCCAGAACAGCGATAAGATTGATGTATCTGCCAACGCTGCATTGATAAGCACTCTTGGACTTGACCGTGTTGCACAATATCCTTCAAACGCAATATTTAACATAAACGATGAAGAACGTTCTTCCATGAATAACCTTGTAACAATCAACAAGTCATATGCACTTGAACTTTCAGAGGTTACAGATAATCCAGTAACTATCAGCCTCAAAGCTGATGCTGATTCAATAGCAGAAAGTATTAATGAACTGGTATCAGGATATAACAATCTTATATCTGCTGCCAACGACAAAGCCAACAATCAGTTCCAGGGTACAGAACGCCTTCACAAAGAAATAACTGCTATAGCACGTTCACACAAAAAACAGCTTGAAAGCAACGGACTTACTCTTAACAAGGATGGTACAATAAGCACTAACAAAGAAGTTCTAAGCAAGGCTGCTGATGACAACCAGTTAAGCAAAGTTTTTGAAAGTCTTAACTCATTCAAAGACTCTATTAAAACAAAGGCTGAAAATATAGCACTTAATCCTATGGACTATGTCAACAATAAGATTATTGCTTATAAAAACCCTACCCGTACATACAATGATCCATATAACCTTTCAGCTTATACTGGCATGATGTTTAACGGATACATATAAATATAGTGTTTAGCACAGTTGATTCATATTATTTATTTTGACGTATTTTATTGATGTATTTATATTGATGTATTTATATTGATGAACGGACGCTATAAGGCTTGTGAGGTATTTTAAGAATAATTCTACAGTCACCAGAAAGCTGATTGGATATTTCTAAGATATTCCATGTAGGTATTGTTTACGGACACAACCGCTCATACGAAACATCCATGTTTCGTTTTCGCTCGATTATACATCCATGTATAATCGTTGCTGGATATTGAGGGAATATCTAAGAACTATCACAATCAGCTTTCAAGTGTTCCTTGCGCATTATTCTTAAAATACCTCACAAGCCTTATGGCTGTCTTTGACATAATATAGTATTAAAATACAACTACGTTGATACAGTGAAAAGCCAGAAAAAGGTGCGCAAACATCATAAGATGCACTCGAATCTTCTGGCATCGTTGATGTATGCACACCTGTTTTTCTCATATATGCTGTCGTCTGTTTGTCACCAACTAATATTCAATTAAACAACAATACTGACAAATAAATGTATCTATGCTTCTGTAATATTCTTTGCTGCCTCTCCATAAGCCCTTATGAAGTCCTTTATATCTTCAAGTGCTGCTGCCTTATCTTTATCAACACTGCCCTTAAGTGCAGCTCCAAGCTTCCCAACCGCTTTATTTACCTCTGTTTCATCTATATCTGAGTGTTCCTTTACAAGCGTGCGTGTTGCGTTATACATCTCTAATGTGTTGTTAACCGCATCTACTGTCATTCTAAGATACTCATCTGTATCATCCTTCTTAGCACCTTTAAGCTCAGGAATAACAGTATCTATACTGTGAAGCACCTTTATGCAATAATCCTTAGCTTCTACTAACACCTCTAACTGCTTACTTCTTATATCCTCCATGATATACTACCTCTCATCCTAATAATAATATTATTATACCATCATGTTTACTATCGGTTCATAATATACGATAAATATATCGGCACACGCCAGTCATTCTTAACCCCGGCATACCAGATATCACCCTTTATCCATAAGCTGTCTATCCAACATCTGTCAGATCAACCATTAAATCATCAACAGCATCCTGATCTATATCTCCATTATCAAGTCTTGGCAACGGCTCCTTTATAAGCTTAACCTTCTGTATCTCCCAGCGGAAGCCCTTTCTTTCATTATATCTGTTGATAAGCCTTACAAAACGGTCTATCCTTGCTTCCTTATCTATAGGTACTATCAATGCTGTGAGTTTATCATTATACAAGGTTACATAACTTTCTGAAACACCATCAAGTGCTGTGATTTCCCTTATTGTAACAGTACGGCTTATCTTCTCACCTGTTGGAAGAAGAATAATCTCAGGGTTACGCTTAAGAAGCACAAGACGTCCCTTCTCGTTAATCCTTCCAAGATCGCCTGTATGATACACACCATCCTTTAGTACACGTGCTGTATAAGCTTCATCCTTATCATAACCCTTCATGACACAATCTCCGCTGACAAGAATCTCACCATCAGCTGCGATTGTAACCTGCGTTTCACCAAACAGCTTATAAGTACCGTCCATTGTATCATTTATTCCTATACAGCCAGATGTTTCTGTCATGCCATATACATTATATATCTTTAAGTCCCTGTCACTTAAAGCCTCAAAAAGCCTGAATGGACAGCTGGCACCACCGATAATAACCGTCCTTAAATCGTTGTTAAATGCTTTGATTCTCTTTAAATAATCTATCATAGATGGTGAACCAGGAAGAATTGTAGGATTATAATAATATGTGTCCGCATCTATATGCCTTAAGCCTCTTCCTATACACACACACGCACCATTATGCAACGGCCATATAAGACTATATATATAACCAAATATATGATGAAGTGCTATCTGTGCCAGAACCTTATCATTCTCTTCGCATAAGCAGAACTCATTAATCTCATTGATAGTATTAAAAATATTAGATACAGTAAGGACTACTGCTTTATCACACTCCTGTGGAACAGCCGTAAGCATAAGTATATTGCCCTCCACAGCCGAATCCTCATCATACACAAAGCCTTCCACATCATCCTTTTCGGCATCCGGTATCATAATCGCGTTACTATCTGCAAGAATATACTGATTCGTAGATGTAAGTACATAGTCAACCCCGACCTTTTTAAGTATATCGTTGCGGGTATTCTGTGGCAGAAAGAAATCAACAAGCATAACATCCTTACCAGCAAGTATTATACCAAACATATTAACAATCCACCTGTATGATGAAGGACCATATAGTGCAATACGGTTTCCTGTAAATTTCTTAAGGTGAAGTGCTTTCTTACATACGTCCTCAAAAAGCTTGCTATATGAAATAGTCATAGTATCATATATTATAGCTTCCTTATTAGGATATTTCTCTGCATTATTTTTAAGCATTTTATAAAATGAATTAAGCTTTTCCATAATCTGTACAACCTGCCTCTTATAATCTTTCTCAATATGCATTACTAAATTCTCATAATCTGGCTTTATGATATTACTTATATGCCTTTATTGTAAGTTAATCAATGATTTTATACAAGCATAATTATAACATTCCTGACAAAATTTTATTCATTCTTTTTTCAAATGTACATTCACTCTTTACCTTTTCATATCCATTGCACGCTATCCTTAGGCGCTCATCATCATGTGACAGATAATAATCCACCTTTGCAATAAGATCAGGAATATCCTCATATATTACAAGTTCCCTTCCATCCTCAAAGTTCTCTGCTATCTCATGCTGGTAATTCGTTATAAGAAAGCCTCCACAGCCCAAAACATCAAACACTCTTAACGGAATCCCTGACTGTATAATCTTTAAAGATATATTTAGGTTAATCTTTGTCTGATTAAAAGCAAGCGGCATCTGATTATAATAATCCACCGGACCACACTGGTTAAGTCCTGACAGCCTGTCATCCTTATCAGTTGAATAAAGATTAACCCTGCACCTGTTCTGCAGCAGCGCAAGTGCCTTATAACGCTCTCTCCCCGTAACCTCAGTTGCAAGCGCATAAGTAACCTCCGGCTTAATAACAGAATAAGTTCCACCTGATACTTTCGCAAAGTTATCATTGATACATTTCATAATATTATCATTCACACAATCATCTATAACATATCCCCCATATATCTTCTCCTGTGTAGATACTATACCTTCAAGATAGCCCCTTGTATACTCATCCTGATACTTGCTTATATACTGATAATCCGACCTGTAAAGCTTGCCTACAAATGCAACATCACATGCATAAGCCGGTAAAACGTTGTTATTACATAATATACTTTCCTGCAAAATGCCTTTGTCTTTAAACTCAGCCCGTTCATTAACAGCCACATCACTAATACAAGAATTTCCAACATTGCTTGCAACATTGTTTGTAACATTGTTCACAACATTACCAAATGCATTATTAATAGCCTCAGCAAAGATATCAGTATCAACAGCAAGTGGCATATGTCCAGCACCTCTTACTCCCTGCTTTGCATAGCTTTCAGCCTGGATTCTGTCAAAGAAATATATGATATTGCAGTCATTCTTTAACGCAGCTGTCCTTCTTATATTGACAGGGCAGTCATATACCCATGATATATACTTAAGCTTCCTGTATCTATCTGTATTAAACTCAGACACTAATCTGCTGCATACATCCGATACCATAGGAATAAAATTCACTGAAAACACAGCATCATATGTAACATTACTATTCTTAAGATAGTCAGACAGCTTTCTCTCAAGCTCATCATCATTATCCCAGTCTTTCATGTCATAGTAAAACACATCATAGCTTACATTCATCTTCTTTAATGCATTCTCTATGCCCTTCTGCATGAATGCAAACCATTGGAAAAATAATATATTCATGTTCCTATCACCCTCTTTGCTTCTATTGTATACCATTATATGGAATTGTATATTTTAAATTTAGCATCTGTCTATGACAACTGTTACATACTTATCCATACAGATTTTATTATCTATATCTGTATAATATCTGTCTATGACACCCGTTACATTCTTATGATATTCTCATAACATTCTCATAGCAGAACCTTACTGAATTATAATACAATGGAATACCAGTTACGTAAACAATCACTATGAATCCAACGCACAAAATCTTTACTCTATTACTATGAATTAACCCACACATAAACAACCACTATTGCTTTCTTACGAAAATACATTTATATTAAAGATATAAGGCTTGTATGAATATTAAATAGGAAGCTTATCACTTATATATGCCAGAATAAAGAGTTACTTTGACAGCACAGTTGTATTTAATTTAAGCCTTTAGAAATGAGGTTTTTCATGAAAATATATATATACAGATACGGCAGCATATGCGAGCCTGACATAATAGATTCTTTCAAAAGACTTGGACTTGACGTTCATGAAGAATGTATGGAAATATTTAATAAAAATCTTACTCCGTCTGAATGTATAAAGCGGACAGCTTCTGATATAGTTGACGGCGGCTACAGTTTTGTGTTCACCATTAACTTTTTCCCATGGCTTTCCGAGGTATGCAATATAGCAAATATTGTATACATAAGTCTTATTGTTGACAGTCCCGTGCTTGAGCTGTACTCAGAATCACTATCCAACCCTTGCAACCGTATATTTCTTTTTGACAGCATGCTTTATAAGGAATTCGCACCTTATAATCCAGGTCATGTATTTCATATACCACTTGCGACCAATGTAGCAAGAACTGACAAGGTCATACAAAATGCCAGCATAAGTGAGCGTAAGCACTTTTCAAGTGACATATCCTTTATAGGTTCTACATATCAGGAAAAATGCGACTACAACAAGATAAAACTTAACGAATACGATACCGGATATGTTGATGGATTAATAGAGGCACAGCTAAAAATATATGGATATAACTTTATTGAAGATGTCATATCTGAGGAATTCGCAGAAAGATTCATAAAAAGCAACTTAGGAACGTATGTATTTCCTGAGAACTCCCGCTGTAACTACAAAGCACTTGTAGCACAGCACTACATAAGTGTCAAGGTTGCAGAGCAGGAAAGACTCCGTGCCCTGCGTATGTTATCAGATTCCTTCAATGTAGACATGTATACAGGCAGTGACACATCATCCATGCCGCATATCAACAACAGAGGCTTCGCCAAGTCACTTGAGGAAATGCCGCTTATATTTAACAACAGTAAAATCAACCTTAACATAACCGCCAAATCCATACGCTCCGGACTTTCACTGCGTGTATTCGACGTGCTTGGCTGCGGTGGCTTCCTTATAACCAACTACCAGGCTGAATTGCCCGAATTCTTTGAAATTGGCAAAGACCTTGTTGCATACGAAAGCATGGAGGATCTTAAAGCAAAATGTGACTACTACCTTAAGCATGAGGATGAACGTATGGAAATCGCCAATCACGGATATGAAACAGTTAAGAAGCTACATACATATGATACAAGACTTATACAGATGATAGATATGGCATTTCCAGCAAAATGATGAATATAAAAACTGGCTTTGCAGAATCAACTCATGATTAAGAATATTTTAAAATCTGTCATATATACATGCACATGAAACACGAATTTTTAAAATAAAAATTCAAAATAAAAAGAAAGGAATGTCAGCTTGTATACACTTTACCCCTTACAGCAGCCATCTATAATAGTGAAAACAGCTGATATACAACAAACAAAACATTATGCGTATTCTTGAGTTTGAACATAAACACTTCGGTGTTGAAGATATGAAAGAAATACTTCCTGCCATGGGCCATGAACTCACAGTTATATCCACTCCGCTTATACTGGAACGGACAAGCGAAGAGTTTGATAAGCTGTTTGATAGTCTCATTATAGGAAATAATGATAGCCACAGTAGTAATAGCTATTGTAATACTGACAAGTACTGCAAATATGATGCTGTATTTACATTTAACTACAGCGTTGTCGTATCTAACTGTTGTAACCGCCACAACATCCCTTATATAGCATGGGTATACGACAGCCCTCTGCTTACAATATACTCATACACTATAACCAACCCATGCAACCACATATTCCTTTTCGACAGCGCACAGTATATTGAGCTTAAGAATGGTGGAATCGATACAGTGTACTATATGCCACTTGCTGCCAACACAGACAGACTGGATAAGCTCACACTGAATGAACATATTCATGAGGTGTTTGACAGTGACATATCTTTTGTAGGCTCTATGTACAACGAAAAAGGAAACTTCTACGACAGAATATATGACAAGCTGAATCCTTGGGCGAGAGGCTATCTTGATGCCGTCATATCCGCCCAGCAGAATGTATATGGAATGAACTTCCTCGAAGATATGCTGTCTGGAACACCAGAAACTAACAAAATACTTGCAGAGCTTATGCGTGTGGAGCCCTATATGCCTAACCACGATGGCATAGAAACTCCTGCATATGCATATGCCAACTACTTTCTTGCAAGAAAAGTCGCACAAAACGAACGTAAAGCCCTCCTTACTGCTGTATCAGAGCATTTTAAAACAAAGCTGTATACACATAACCAGACACCTGATATGCCGCATGTTATCAATCAGGGACCTATAGACTTCTACGACAACATGCCTTATGTGTTCAAATGCAGCAAAATCAACTTAAATATAACACTCCGAAGCATAAAAAACGGAATTCCGCTCAGATGTATGGATATCATGGGTGCCGGCGGCTTTCTTATGACGAACTTCCAGGCCGACCTGCTTAACCACTTCGTTCCTGATGTTGATTTCGTATACTTTGAATCAAAGGATGACCTCATAAGCAAATGTGATTACTATCTAAAACATGAGGATGAACGTATAAAAATCGCTGCTAACGGGCATAAAAAAGTCCTGCAGCTGCATAACTACAGGACAAGACTTAATGAGATATTTAGTGTATGCGGGCTTTTGTAATGCCCGCATATACTAATAAATCCAGCTTTTAAGGCTTTTGCTATGATATATTATGTTATGTTAATAATATCACTTTTAGACTCTACGAAACATTCATCTTATCAATCCTGCACTTATGTTTCTTAAATTCTTCACCATGACTTTCCCCCGCATCATAATTAACTCCAACAAGAACAACTTCACCAGAATATCCTTTCAGACTTTCAACATATTGTCTATTCTTTATCTGATTTATTGCAGAATCAGCCGACTTATTCCATTTAAGTTCCACTATAATCGCTGGTTTATTAATATTACTTCTTGGTACAAATACCATATCCGCATAGCCCTTGCCACCTGCAAGCTCACGATAAACTACATAATCTTTCTTTGCTGAATAATACGCAAGTGATATAACACACGCAAGTGAATTTTCATCATTATACTTCAATATAGATGTATTCTCCTGATGTACCTGCTCTATCATTGATGCCACTTTTTTCTCATCACCGTCTAATGTTGCCATAAGCAGTTCATCAGAGCTTCTGATAGCATCCATAACCGGTTCCCAGCCGCCATCTTCTATACAGTTGATGAATTCTTTCTGTACCTCCTGGTTTGGTATTGTAACCATCTGATTATAAAAGTCATATGTCAGATATCCAAGATGTACAAGTAATGTCAAAACATCATCAGCACTTTCAAGAGTTGTCATATCATTCTGGAACTTATCTGGATTGATGCGGACACTTTCCCCCGCTATAAGCCTTGTAACAAAAGCTTTAAGATTATACATATCAAGCTGAATATATTTCTTTAAAGCTTCGTAAGTTTCTGTCTTAGTCCAGTAGCTGTCAAAATCGTGTCCTAGAAGCGACATAACAACCGACCTCGGATTATAAATCTGAATTCCTTTTAACTCATATCCATCATACCACTGTTTCATTTTTTCATATGGCATATCATACTGTATGCACAGCTTCTTAACCTCATCCTCTGTGAAACCAGTAAATTCTGCCAGTTCACGCTGATTAGTCATTGAATATTCATCAAACATATTTAAAGCTGAATGTTCTCCATATTTCTTGATTGGCAATATACCTGTCATATACGCGAGAGCCACGTACGACTTTCCCTTTATAAAAAATCTTAAGAAATCCAAATACTTCTTCTGTTCCTCAACATTATCAGGATATTTTCTAAAAATACAATCCCACTCATCAATTATTATTACAAAAGACTGTTTTTTCTCACTATATATAGTTTCAAGAACATCCACAAGATCGTTCCAGTCAAAGCATTCCACATCTGAATATTCTTTTCTGATATCCCATAACAATCTTCTTTGCAGATAATCTATCAAATCATCTATTGATTCCGCCCTTGTTAAGAAATCTATCATATTGATATGAATTACATTATACTTATTAAGATGTTTTTCAAATGTTTCATCCTCTGCAATCTTAAAACCACTAAACATATCTTTGGAATCAATATTCTTACAATAATATGCCACAAGCATATTGGCAGCCATAGACTTTCCAAAACGACGCGGACGGCTTACACATATATTCTGATGCTCTGTATTAAGTTTGCGGTTTGTAAACGCAATCAGCCCGGTTTTATCAACATATATCTCTGAGTTAATTGCTTTCTTATATTCATCACATCCCGGATTAAGATATATCCCCATTGCTTTAACCTCCACATATTATATTTTACATCTATTACTATAAAGCTTTGCTTTCCTTTGCTGCAAGCCTTTATTCTGTTATCTTTGACTGTTATCTCTAACTGTTATCCCTACCAGTTATCTCTGTCTTTATGACTCTTTAATATATTTCTTTATAAGACAGGTATACTCTTTAGTATGTGTATCATAATTAATTCCAACTAACAATATGCTGCCTGTATATGATCTTACAGAATCTGGATAACGTCTTTCTTCTATCTGTTGCAAAGCCGTATCAGCACTCTTATTCCACTTTTTTCTTCTAGTCGCTTTAACAAGCTCCTGTCTGATTTCCTCATTAGGAATAACTGCTGTTTTAAAACCTTGATCACAAGCTAAATATCCAAGATGAATAAAATACGTAATCACCTCATTTTCCGTAAATCCAATATATGATGCTAACGGACCAGCATATAACATTGAATAATCCTTAAAATTATTAAGAGCTGACTGTGTTTTCTGCTTCTTTATAGGTAAAATACCTGTCATATATGCAAGCTGGATATACTTCGTTGGTTCAGTTCCTTTAAACATAGCTCTAAGGCCTGAAACGCTGAATTATCTGGATTAACAATTGTCCCCATAGTTGATTTGCCTTTCTTTTAATTAACGATGTCAAAAGATTCTTTTATATAATTCACTACTGTAAATTCATTCTATCATTTAATCATCTAAGTCTCAATCACCTGTTATTACGACTTCCACTTTTTCATTTGTTTTTTTTACTTCAAATGTTATAATTTCATTATCAAATAAATTATCTTACAGGTGAATCAATGAACGAATTAGAACAAATAATATCAATAATGGAACAATTCCAAAAAGAACAACAGCAAATGAAAAATGACATAAATAATCTGTATAATACTGTTAAAAATAGTCTTATTATGCAAAAAAACAATACAACGGATATGAATGAGAGAGTCCTTCCAGCCCTAAAACTTATGATAGATGGATTAGGAAACAATCTTAAATACGAGATTGCAGATTACATAACTCATAATAACCATTTATTTTTTCCAAAAATCGAATCTCATAAAACAACCATTAATAATATCATTAATGAAGGTAAATCACTTGCAAGATTCGGAGATGGCGAATTTAGTATAATATATGGCACAAACAGATGGAGTTTCCAGCAATATGATGAGCAACTATCAGAACGTCTACTACAAGTCTTACAGTCTGATAATGATAAACTAATGATTGCTATAGCTGATAATTATGGTGATCTGAGCAAGTATACATCCGAATCAAAATCCGAAATACGTGCCTATATGACTGATGAAACAAGAAAAAAACATGAAACACTACTAAATAAAAACAAAACATATCACGATGCATATATCACGCGATGGTATATGATGATGAATGATAAAAAAACAGAAGCACCTGCCAATAGATTATCAAATCTTAAAAAAATATGGAATAATAAAAATGTAATCGCAGTGGAAGGTGAATTCACACGTTTAGGAGTTGGCAATAACCTTTTTGATAATGCAGCATCATTCAAACGTATTATAGCCCCAGGAACAAACTCATTTCGTAAATATGATGATATATTAGATGCGTGCCTTAAGTATTGTTCAAAAAATAATTTATTTTTATTAGCAATAGGTCCTTCATCTGGCGTGCTAGCTTACGATTTAGTACAAAATGACTATCAAGCTATTGACGTTGGACATATTGACCTTGAATATATGTGGTATCTTGCTGGTGCCGAAAACAGAACCAGCATACCTAGCCGATACAATAACGAAGTTGACCCTGATGTCATTCCTGAACCAGTTCAGGATAATGCATACTATGAACAGATTATATGGAAGTATACGGATTAGATTAGATAATCCGTATATTCATTCCACATCAAATATTAACGCATAAAATCATAGATTCATACTAATCCCACACTTCATTATACCCTTCTGACTCTTCCTGCACTATCTCAACCATCTGACGTGCAGTCAGCTTATCCTGATATCTCGGATTATTGAACAGATTCTCATGATCCTCTCTTACTGTGTGCGACTTTTCAAAAGATATAGCATAAAAGTCCCTGCCCATCCATTCATAATCACGCTCAGTCATCTGCTCAGGATGGAAATAATAACCGCCATATCTGAAAGAATGCCAGCTACGATAATCATACACTTCTGGATGTTTGCTCATCATATAAGAGCCATATGTTTCAAACTCACTGAAACTGTTTTCCTGTATATGTTCAATTCTTATTGCATTAAGAATCTTTTCCCAAAATACTGCTCCTTTAATATTCTTGTTATATTCTATAGCTGCTATCAGTTCTTTCATATATCTGCTGTTAAACAGCATATGCTCTGATATGAAAGATTTTTCAGTAACCTTTTTTATTCCTGGCAGGATATTCTCTAATGTAATGAAATATTCTTCATGATATTCATGCTTCATATCAAAATATGGCTTTCCACTCGCATTAAACATTGAAAAACACTTACATGGAACTGTATCCCCATCCCAGGTCATATAATATTCATCCTCACATATAGCTGAATATTTCATCTTGAGGAATTGCTGATAATACCATCCTACAAGTCCTCTTGGAAGCTCACGTCCACATAATATATCTGACATAACCTCTTTCATGCAATCATATACATCCTGAAATGGTATAATGTCATTCTCATTAACAAAACCAGCCCTGTCACCTAAATCAGATTCCTTAACCAGTTTTTCAAGCTCAGAGCTTCCTACAAATATAACTTTCCTTACGGGTAAATAATCAACTATTCTTTTATTGTTGCATTCAACACGCTTGAAATCAGCTGGTGTTACTATTACTATAGCATCATATACTTTTATATCTGTCATTTTAGCCTCCGTATTGTATATAGCCTTTCATATTTTATGATTATTAACATTTCACATGATTTTTCAGTTCAATATATTAACATTTATTGTTCCATTAAATATTTCCTTGCATCTTTAAAGAAACTACAAACTATCAAAATCATAACTATTCCTAGTGGAAATGCTGCTATTATACTTACTGATTGTAAGTTATTCATAGAGCTGTCGGAAAACACAAGTGCAACAGGTAAGATTATAAGCAGTATACACCATAATAACTGTATAAGCTTATGTGGATTTTCTTTTTCTTCTAACTTTTTATAACTGTAGCAGGATGCAGTATATGCTATTGAATCAAATGAAGTTGCATAAAAAGCTATCATCGTTAATAATACCCATATAAGAACTATTTGAGCTAGCGGTAACGTCTGAATTATGTTAATAATTACCTGGTATGCATCACAATTTGATCCATATTGTGAAATAAAATCATACTCCCCAGAAGTCTGAAGTCCCATACCATAATTTCCAAGGACTATAAAGCTAGTCAGCGTAGAACCTGCGCCAAAAATATATCCACCAAGAACTGTCTGCTTTATAGTTCTTCCCCTTGATATGTTACCTATAAAAAAAGGGGCTGCTACACACCATACCATCCAGTATGCCCAGTAATATATAGTCCAATCCTGTGCAAAACCAGTACTTCTTAACGGATCTGTATATGTCGATAATACAATAAAATTCTGAACCATTCTTCCAAGTGATTCTATACCTGTTTCAATAATATATCTTCCATGTCCACCTACTAATAATACAAATAAAATCAATCCAAAAAACATATATATACATACCTTAGCAAGAACACTTATTCCTTTAAAACCATGTAATAACGAATATGTATACACAACACATGTTATAAATATAATAAATATTGTGATTATAGTTCTATCTATCGTAACATGAAAAACATTCTCTATAATAGCTGCCATTAACGGAGTAGCTACGGAGAAAGTAGTCGCTGTTCCCGCAAGTAACGCAAACACAGCTAGCAAATCTATTAATCTTCCAATAACTCCATCTGTATATTTTCCCAGTATAGGCCGACAGGCTTCAGAAAACCGCTGACGTTTTCTTTTTCTTACATGCAGCATGAATCCAAACGCAACTGCAAGCACTAGATAAAACGCCCATGGTATAAAACTCCAATGAAACAAAGGAAATACTCCTGCCCATTCCTGCATAGAACCTAGCTCTTTAATATGTGGATTATCAGCATACATTACCCATTCTGAAAAAGAATAAAATAAAATATCCGCAGCAAGTCCACACGTAAACATCATCGAACCCCATGTTAAAAAAGAATATTTCGGTTTTTCATCAGACTCGCCTAAGACTATGCTACCATATTTTGATGTACATAAATAAATAGATACAATAAATATTCCTATACCTATTACAATATAATATGTGCCAAATGTATCCCCAAAGAAAAAACGTATTTGTCCCAATATATCATTTGACTGTTCAGGAAAAATAAAAAACAAAAAACTGATTCCCACTATAATAAACATAGGTATTAAGGTAATAAACCAATCTACTTTCTTTCTATTTAACATTTCCTATCTCCTCAAGCTTGTGTGTATTATAAAAATATTTATATTTTTTTCTGTCTACGTTAAATATAAAACCTGCTGCAGTATTATCTATATCCTTAAATGCTTTTATACGTGTAATCTTATCTTCACCCAATCCTAATTCATTAGAAATATATTTTATAATATCAGAACGTGTGTCATGTATATATGTATTATCAAATAATCTTAATTCATCCAATGTATCAAATTCAAAAATAAAACCCGGTTTATATTTTCTTATTCTCATTGGTAGTTCCTTAATATGCTCTATATATATTGACTCCCATAGCTTATCCTTTGTTTTTTCTTCATCATACTCTTCATCTAAAATGCTTATAAATTTTTCACTAAACATTTTTGTCCAAAAAACATGTCCAAGCATTACCCATGAGTCAGCACCACCTACTGTAACTTTTTTTATCCAGCCATTTTCATCTGTGATACACCATTCATTAGTTTTTCCTTGTGCATACACAGCCGCATAATAACTTTCAGACACCTCTTTCTCAAAAGGATTATCTACAAAATAATTATCTGATGAACATATATAACTATTTTTCAAATAGCTTTTTGCAACATATATTGAAGAATTGTTATTTCTTGTTAGATAATACGGATTATAAATAAGCTTAACATCATATTTACTTTTTAGATACTCAAACTGTTCTGCTTTATATCCAGTAACAACCACTATTTTCTTTATCCCAGCTTCATGAAGCTGTCTTATCTGTCTTTCTATAAGCACTTCCCCGCGCACCTCTATAAGTGCTTTAGGATGTTCATATGATAATGGAGCGAATCTGCTTGCCGTTCCAGCAGCCATTATAATTGCATTATCGACTTTCATCCGATAATTCCTCCATGACTATTTTATAATATTCCTTTGCATAACTATATTGGCGAAATGAATATTCACCAAACTCTACTCCTAGTTTTTTCTTGTACTCGCACCAGTTACTCCATAACAAGCCGCAAACCGCAATATAGCAGTATATTTTAATCCTTGTACTTTCATCACACTTTCCATCAAAATATATATCTATCAGATTGTCTACATGCCTCTGGTCATATAAAGAATAAATACAGAACATCGCAATATCTACATGAGGATCCTGCATACCTGCATACTCCCAATCGGTCAACTGCACACCTTCATTATAAAACAGGAAATTATCAGGCACAGCATCTATATGTGTCAGGCACCATTTATTTCTATGCTCCTCTATATATGATTTTAAATGCATCACATTTTCCTTAGTTTCTTCATAATCACTGTAAATAGAAGGAGTTCCCTCCCATAACTCCTCATAATATTGAAGCTGCCCAAAAATATCAAATACATGATTAGCTTTTAAATTCATATTATGAAACTCTTTGAGTTTTTTCATACATACTATCAGGTCATCCTGATTCATACTATCACATACTCTTACATTCTCAATATACCTTGTAATCTTAAAACCATCCTTGGGATTAATATATACTGGATCATCACATATACCTTTCCCCTTAATCGTATGATATACCCTTGCTTCATTTTCTCTATTTATGAGCTGGTTAGCGCCTTCACCTGGAATACGTATTATATATTTTTCACTCTTGCATATGAATGAAAATGACCTATTAGTCATACCCTTTTTTAATATCTGAATATCTGTTATTTCATCTTCACTGACGTGTAATACTTTTGCTATTGTAGATATCTCATTTCTATTAAGACATGCATACTTACATTCATTATCAACTATCTTATGCTGTTCATGAGTATTAATCAACGCTGAATCCTTTTGATTGTTATTGTTATCATTACAAATAGTATTTAGAATAACTTCCCCCTTACTTATCCACAAATATTCTCCGGATTATATGTCACGTATTATGTGTACATATAAAATACCAATTAATCATTAAACATAAAATTATAATTATTATAACATATTTCTTACACGATTAAATACATTCTTTATGACTTTTTCAGACATTTAGAAATTGCATAAGTTTATCAAAAGCTTCAAAAATCTTTTTATTCATAATTAAAATTGGATTTTTTTCTTTTCAATGGTATAATTCAATTAACATGAAATTGTTACATTAATTTTAATCCGAGGTCAATACATTGAATTTTAATAACGATTTTTTTAAAAAAGAGAGTCGCGAAGGCTTTGAAATATCGTCCATGATGAAACGTGCATGGGCTGCACAAATGGAAGTGTTTCAGATTGTTGCTGATATCTGTGATAGAAACGCCATCAGATATTTTGCTGATTGGGGTACACTGTTAGGTGCTGTAAGACATAAAGGAATGATACCATGGGATGATGATATTGATATAAGTCTTATGCGTGATGAATACAACCAGCTTATAAAAATACTCCCAGAACAGCTTCCTCATGGCTTTGTTATAGCAGGTATGTATGCAGACTCCAAACGTCTGCAGGATGCAGCCTTTGTACCACAATTAAGAGTTATTGCTGATGAAACATTATGGAATTTTAATGACTACATGAAATTCTTTCATGGATTTCCATATCAGAGAGTTGGTATTGATATATTCCCACTCGATTATTTATCAAGAGATGCTGATTTTTTACAGGTACAAAAAAATATAATTATGCTAGGAATGAATATACTAGAACACTGGAATGAATTAGAAAAAAATGCTACTTTAAAGCATTATCTGGCAGAATTCGCAAGCTTGTGTAACATCAATGTTGAATTGAATCAATCTACAAAAAACAATATCTGGAGAATAATAGATAATGTTGCTTCTTTATGTTATAACGACGAAGCTGATTATGTCACCAACATAACATACTTGGTTGAGGTTGATGATGAAAAATATAAAATACATAAGGAATGCTTTGATAAAGTGATAAAAATGCCTTTTGAGCATATTACTATAAATGCTCCAATTGGCTATGATGAAGTTCTAAGATCTGAATATGGTGACTATATGGCTCCTGTTAAAGGCACCTCTTGCCATGACTACCCTTTTTATGGTCATATGGAACAGGAACTTATTCACCAGATTAGAAATACTGGCTTTAATGGCAACATAGATGAATTTTGCGAAGCAGTAGAGAGTGGGAGATTACGTGTGTAATCTCCCATAATTTTTAATCATTAAAAGCTACAACATCATCTTTAGATGCTTCATTAATTAATTGATCTACTTCTCCACTCTGCAATAATGGGATTGCATCATATATTTTCTCATAATCCCAATCCCACCATTTTATTTCTAATAATTTTTCAATGGTTTTTTTATCAAATCTATGTTTAATATAATGTGCAGGAACTCCACCAACAACTGTATATGGTTCAACATCTTTTATTACTGTTGCATTGGCTGCTATAACTGCCCCATCACCTATAGTAACACCAGAAAGAATTGTAGCTCCTACACCTATCCATACATCATTTCCAATAACAATATCACCCTTTGTTACTGGATTACCTTCTATTTTCTTATAACTGTTAACCAGCACATTGAATGGATAAGTAGATACCCAGTCTAATCTATGTCCACCACCACATATTATTTTTACGTCCCGCGCTATTGAACAAAATTTTCCTATTATAAGTTTTGTCTCGTCTCTATTAAATGTCCTTATATCTGGAACTCCATATGTAAATTCTCCAACACTCGCATTATTCTTTTCATACAAACTTTTACTTTCCATGTATGTTCTTTTTTTCAAAAATTCCATACGCTGTTTTTTTGTTAAAAACACCTCTATTTCTTCTAATCGCTTTACTTTCTCAACAGAGAAATACTCCATAAGTAACTTTTCAAATTCAACCCTATAACTTAAACAATTAAAAACAAAATCTATCTCTGAATTTTTTAATTCATTTAAATTGCATATATTTGACACACTTATACCTCTATAGCTAAGTATTTCATCTTTTTCATCATAGATACCACATATATTAAAAGAATAATTCGATATCTCCATACCATAAAACAACAAATCTAATAGTGAACCACTTCCTAAAATAATAATGTTATATGCTTCTCTATTCATTTTCATCTTCCTATCTAAAAATATAACATATAATTGTCCGCCACCTGCAGTACAATATCGCATATGTTTTTCCATAATTGTTTATATTTGACATACTAATCTCTTATAATTTTCTTATAATTTCAAATTCCATATACAACTATTTTTCTATATCTGCCCTTATAATATACTGATATGTTTCAAATTGTTTCTCATCTGCCACACCTGTAATACAACTTAATGCTTTATAAAATTCCTTTTTCTGACTATCTGGAATATTGATTCCAAGCATTTCATTTAATATACATACATAGCTTTCTGATTTAAACCCGCTCTTATTTATCATCTCAACTGCCGATTTTATTGTAAAGAACTTAACATGTGTTTTGTCTAGAATACCATAATCCATATACCTGAATTCACCTCTTAATAATGGTAATAAAACAGTAATGTTCATAATATTTGGAATACTAACTATTAAATGTCCATCATTCTTCATATAAGCTCTAATCTTTTTTAAAGTTTCTTCAGGATTAAATAAATGCTCTATCACATCGCCAAATATAACATAATCGAAATATTCTTTTTGATAGTTCAACTGCATTGTTTCTATATTCCCCTGGATAATATCATAATTATTCGCACCAATTCTAGCAACATTATCTAATAACTCTATTCCTGCAACCTCTGCGTTTGGCCATAAATATTTTATTTTTGAAAGTGTAGCCCCACATCCACATCCTACTTCCAGAACCTTTATATTTTCACTTCTATCAGCTTCGATGAAATTCAGCATATCATTTCTTGAATTACTATAATAATTCAAATCAAATCCCCATTTATCTATAAATTTTTCCCTATTAATATCCAATAAAGTATTCTGCTTATCTATATCTTTTTTAAACGACTGTGAACCCCAATGAAATATGAAACTGTTATGGCACAATATACACTGATATCCTGCATACTGTAATCTTATACATATATCATTATCTTCATAATATCCCATGCCATATCTTAGATCTAAAAGTCCGACATTATCTAATGCCATCCTTTTAAACATAATTGCAAAACCTGATAACCACGCCTTCTTCTCATATGGATTTATATCTGGTATATTATTCTGTACTCCATATTCAAGATACTCTTCTAAACTATCATATTCCTTATCTATCATTTGTCCTGCTGCAAAATTAGATTCACAGCTTACAGCTCCGACCCTATCATTCTCATACAATCCCATTCTTAACCAGAATATTGAATTAGGTACAACTATTGTATCATTATTTAACAAAAATATATCATTATCTGGTGCTGCTGCTTTAATCCCCTGATTAGAGGCTGCCCCAAAGCCCTTATTATCCTTGTTTTTTATGAGTATAATATCATTCTGCTTTTCTAACCACTCACATATACCATCACTTGAATTATTATCAACAACAATTAACTCATTTGCGTTTACATCATTATTATCTCTGATACTCTTTATACATGATTGCATTATATCTATACAATTATACGAAACTATAACTATAGAGTATGGCTTAACATTTACACCCTTCTCTTTTATATCCAGCAGAACACCCTCTATATATTCCCTATCTGTTTCATTATCACAATAGAATAACGCATTTTCATAACACAGATACGCCTGATTAATATTTTTACTTAAATAATACTCTCCCAATGCAAAATAAAGCTCATAATCCCTATAGTTTTGCTTTAATCCTTTTATGATTTCACTGTAACATTCATCCCAGCTTTGGTTACTTACAAGTTCTGCAATATATTCATGATTGGATGCCATAATTATTCTTTCCCTTCTCTTATAATACTTTTATCGCTTTTATTACTTTTGACACACAAGCAATATTATTATACTATAAATATATAGATATATAAACATGGAGATTATATGATTACTAATTATACCGAACAATATGTGCAATCTGATATTAATAATATAAATGAATGGTATTCCCTTCATTCAGATGAACTCACATTGCTGCGAAGTTCAATTAACCAGTTCTTATCTGTCAATACAGATAATTCCATATACACACTTTGCACATTTCTTAACAATCAGACTATAATGAAAACTTTTTACAGTGTTTCTGATATTGCTTACTGTATTTACGCTGCCGACATAACAGCATCCGAATTCAACTCTCATGTATCTACAGTAAAGTTTATGAATAATGCTCCTGATATTGATGCACTCATAAACAAAGTACAATATTACAAATTTCTAATACTTAATATAGAATATGATGTTGAAAGAACAGCAGCTATACAGACAATTATTGAAAAAATCAGCAACAACGAAATATCGTTAATCGCATTATCTAAACTCATATATACAATAGCTGTTGACAAAGCAGCCATTATGGAAATATTGGCCCACAACCTTAGATTATCCGGAATGTCAGAAACCGCCGATATTCTGAATGAACTTTTTAAAAACATGGAGAATGAACAATGAATCCTTATAAATTCTGCTTTATAATGTGCTCCAACAATCCACAGTATGAACACGAGTGTATAAAATATATCAACAACCTGACAATACCTGAAGGGTACGAAATAGAAATAAAAGTAATACGAGATGCATCCTCTATAACCTCAGGTTATAACCGTGGTATGCTCTCATCTAATGCAAAATATAAAATATATCTGCATCAGGATACTTTCATAATAAACAAAGATTTTCTTAACTGTTTATTAAAAGGATTTAATGATGAAGCTACTGGAATGATAGGCATTATCGGCACACCGCAACTTGATCCATCCTGTGTCATGTGGCTTGGAAACCGTGTTGGCAAGCTTGTTTCTAACTGCATATATCATACAGTCAAGGCTGCTATCGGTGAAATAACCTCACCTACAGAGGTTGAAGCTATAGATGGCTTACTTATGGCAACGCAATATGATATCACATGGAGAGACGATATATTTAAAGGGTGGGATTACTACGATATCTCCCAAAGCTTTGAATTCAGAAAAGCTGGATATAAGGTCATGGTACTTCCAGCTGACGAGCCATGGTGCTTCCATGATGACGGAATACTTGAGCTGTCTGAATACTATAAAACACGTGATATCTTTATGCAGGAATATTCAGACATGCTCTCTTGCTAATTTCTATATATACATTGCTATGACAGATGCTAGTTATGATACTATCAGCAATCCACCGATAGTATCATAACTGGCTTCTTATTGACATTAAATTCAAGTGCAATATGACTCTCACAACCATAATATGCATCGCATTTTTCTACAATTTCATCAATGCTTATATCACTTCTATAAATCATTGCTCCTATGCCATGCTTATGATATTCATTCTTTAATCTGACATATTCATCAAATAACATAAAATAGCTTTCTCTTCCAGCCTCAAGATATCTCTCTTGAACATCATCTAACACCCATAAAACTTCAATATCATCTTTATATGTACTAAATATATCAATAACTCTCTTTAATTTATCGATTGCTTCATCACCATATTGTATAAGCACTCCTGCCTGCACATAAAATGCAATTTTCTTTTTATGTATTTTAATTTTATATTGCCTGTCCTTATTATATGACTTTTTGTTATTGTACTCCTTTGCATAGGCGTATACACTTTCATCTGCTTTTATCTTACCAGACCATATACCCCTTGTACTCTCCCCGGCAAATTCACATAACTTATCTATATACAGCTGTCTCATATTATCAGACTGCACATACACTATATCCGAACATACAACGCCTGGCATCGTACAATAATACTTCATATTATAAAATTCCCGTTCACATTCCCTTGTAAACTCTTCAAGAAAAAATGGCGGTATATATATAAGCTTTTCCGTACAATCTCTTAAACTTCTGCTATAAAACTCTGGTGGTAATGTTAATGTTGCATTCCATTCATCATATGGATTCTGGATATATATAGCATCTGGATGATGCTTTGACAAATTATATTCACTATAATCTATAAAATTAACACTATCATGCAATCTTATAAAAGCATCCATTTCATATTTCTTTTCAATATAAGTTCCATCATATCTTTTATAATAATATGGCACAACCATGACATAACAATCAATGTTCACGCTGCCATCATTGTCATTGTTGCAATTATAATCATTATATATTTTCTCTATATATTTCCATTGGCTTTCCTTGTATACAATAAAGACAATTTCTGTGCGATTCAGAATTTCAATCTTAACCCACTTATCTATCTTATCCAGCAATTTTTTTATTGATGCATTATAATTTAAATTGTATATATCCATTGCCTGCTGATACAATAATTCACAATAATCTTCCAGCTTACTGACTAATGATACATTTTCACCTTTCATACTTTCAATAGCCGTTCCTAGCTCAATTGCCGCCTGCTGTGATTCCTGTAACACAGACTTGATATTCCCTGTATCTGTGCTGCATACTGTATCAATACTTTGGTAAAACTCACTTAGCTTTATATAACTGTATTGTAGTTTTTCTAAGGCAGCTACTATATCTTTCTTATATCCATAAAATACTTGTCCATCACTATGTACTATAGGTACCACTCTATTAACATTATCTATTATATCATTGTTATTATTTCTGTTATTATCTCTTAGCTGACTATAATTAAACCTGTATTCCGGCATATCAAAATCCAGCACTGCCTGGAGCTGTTTTCTCTGGCTTTCAAAGAATGGATAATTATGTCCTCCAGCATTTCTGACAAGCTTCATATAATCGCCATACTTTTTACTAAGCATCTCACAATATCTTAAAGAAACAGGGATTGTAGTATTCTCGTAGCCCAGTTCTATCGCTTCTTCATAATATTCCTTTGGTACCCATAACCTATTATCCTTCACACCAAAAGGAAACAACTGGGTTATCTTGTCAGCTTCATCCTCACCAAACTTAGCAAAAAGCTTCTCAACTTCCCCATATAACTTTCTTTTTAATTCTTTTCTGTCCTCTACATATGTAACTATTATATTATACTTTTCTTTAATTATCCAAATCCACTGTTTTACCGATGTATCATCACACCTGCCATCTCCGATATAATCAGCAAGCGCAAGTAAATACATCGCATTTTTATCTCTTGTACGCTCCTCTTTTTCATCCCTTGATACATAATCAAGTACAAATATATCTACACCAGCAATATATGGAAACTCATGAAATCTTCTAAGATGATCATCTTCAAAACATATTCTTCGTTTTCCAACAACACGGGCTAAAAACAGCCAGAAATCATCATGATTACTATAATTATAAACTGAATACCCTTCTGGAAATTCCTTAGGTGCAACTTCAAGGAAACGTTTATAATCTTCTCTCTTCATGACAATATCAAGATCATCATCCCATGGTATAAAACCTTCATGTCTAACCGTTGCAAGTAATGTTCCCCAGTCTGCATAATATTGTATATGGTACTTTTTACATATTCTGTCAACCTCTGACAATACTTCCAGCTCTGCTGCCCATGCGTGCTTCATTTCAGCTGGAACAAAAAAGCCATCCCTTACCTCATCCTCAAAAAAAACAAGTTCAAAATTCATATAACATAACCTTTACATAATCCTCTGTCTTATCTCTCATAATCTCCATGCCTTTATGTATATCTTCTAATGAATATCTGTGAGTTATAAGCTTTTCTGGATGAATACTGCCCGCCTTTAATCTTCCCAGTACATAATGCCAGTCATCCGAATCGCTCTTAGTATATGATGAATTCCATGTACCACCAAGCTTAAGCTGATATCTTAGCAGTTTCCAGTATATATCCTTAGGAAAGCTCATATCTGAATACGGATTCCCTACAACTACAATATGTGCTGCAGGAGCTGCCAGTTCTATCACCCTGCATACAGTTTCCTGCCTGCCTACACATTCAAATACATAGTCATATTCTTTTAACCCCATTGATATAGCACTCTTATCAGCTATATTCTTTTCTTTTTCTGCCTCAACAACTATATTATCCTCTGGTATGCCTAATTCAAGCGCCTGTTCTTTCTGTGCCATCTTGTTGCATATAACACATATATTCTTTATGCCTGCATCTATAAGAAACATAGTAAGCAATAGCCCTATGGTTCCCAATCCAATAATACATACGGATTTATCTTTAATGTAATCATCAGTATTATCCGCTTTCTGTCCATTCCTGATAAGTCCATCAAACTGTCTTATAGCATGCACAGCAACAGACATAGGCTCCATCATGGCAGCCTGCTCATAAGTTACATTATCGGGTAATTCTATAAGATTCCACTCCGGAACTGCTACATATTCTGCGAATCCACCATCACATCTTGAACCGAGATAGTTGTAATCTTTGCACATCTCATATTGCTTTTTATGGCATGGATCACATTTCCCACACGGAATAAGCGGGAATATGCCAACCCTTTTTCCAAGCCATTCAGCTGAGCTTTCATCATATATGTCAACCACCTGACCAGAGAATTCGTGTCCTGGAATAAGCGGATGCACATGTGCACCTGTCTTATATATTCTTGGAATATCTGAACCACATACTCCGGCAGCCTTAACCTTAACAAGTACCCAGCCTTTCTTTAGCTGTGGTTTACTCACCTCTTCATATCTAAGATCTGCTACATCATGTAATACCTGTGCCTTCATTCTGTCACTTCTCCCATCTGCTATCACCTGAACATTCTTCAATAAATCTTTCAAGATCTGCTTTAGTTGTTATTTTATAATTGTTCTCATCTCCGTTCACTAAAGCAATATTCATTCCTGCCATAACTGCCGGTTCACTAGAACCGTTGATGCTTAATATCCTGTCAGGCAGTAAAAGCTTATTAGCCTGTATGTACTTATCAAGCACAAAAACCTCCGGAGCCTGTCCTGCATACACAGTTGATCTGTCTATAAGGCTGTCAATCTTTTTTCCATCACTGCTCATATACACAGTATCCTTCATAGGAAGCACCGGCATGGCACCATCATATCCATCATTACGTACTGCGTTCATACATTCCTGTATCATTGCCTCTGTCAGGTTAGGTCTTGCTGCATCGTGTATTAATACAATGTCTGAGGCACTATTAATCACTTTTCCATCTGACACAGCTCTATCGCACACACCCCTGTGTGACCCAATTTTATCTGACATATCACTATTTTTGTGTAAGTTACACTCATATGCATATATATCATTTATTCCATTATATATAGACAACTGTCTGTTATCACCTGGCAGTGAAAACCCTCTGAACTTTTCTGGAGGCTTTATCTTATCCTGCCATAAAGAATCTGCTACTATCCATATGGCATCTATATATTCTGATTCGTCTAATGTCTTAAGACAATAATCTATAATCATCTTTTCATTGACTTTTATATACTGCTTGGGAATATCTGAACCAAGTCTTGTTCCTGTTCCACCAGCTAATACAAGTGCTGTATTCATATGTTTCTATTCTCCTGTTACATAACCTGGCATAACACTTTTAATTTAATAATTGATACTTACCATACTACGTATATCCATAAGTATATCCTTATAAGACCTATCCTTACCAAAAAGTACAGTGGTACCCAATACAAAGCCTTTAACGCCCATAGGTGCAAACGTCTTGATTTTATCCATGCCACATGCACCATCCCAGTACACTTCAAAGTTCATATCTTCGCGAAGCTTTAGAAGTCTTTCTATCTTCTTTCCTACATAAGGAAGATACATCTGTCCGGCATTTCCCGGATTCACTGACATAACAAGCACCTTATCAACTATCTGTAACATCTCCATAACAGTTTCTATACTAGTTCCCGGATTAATCGCTATCCCTGGCACAAGATCTGCATCTATAATCTTCTGAAGTGTAGTTGATGGATGATATTCTGCCTCTGGATGGATATACACGGTATCTCCCTTCTTAAGTGACTTAAGAAACAGACTGATATGGGTACTTGGATGCTCTATCATAAGATGTACATCCAGTGGCTTATCTGTCGCTGACCTTATATACCTTAAATCATTCAAAGACATAGCAAAATTAGGCACATATCGTCCATCCATAATATCGATATGGAATGAATCAATACCTGCCTTTTCTAAATCTTTAACTTCTTTCTCGAGATTGCCAAAATTGGCACACATCATAGATGCTGTTAGTTCTGTGTACATATGTAATCGTCTCCTTACGTTTTTGTGGCATATCCTATATGCATATTCCAGTTGCATTCGAACTATAATTTATAATTAATTGCTCTTTAATTGTAGTGATTCATGGTAAATCACTAAACAAAATCCACCTTATAATATGATTGATTATATGTACTTGAATCTACGACAGATACTCTGCAATTCAGCCAGCTTAATTTGTTTCTTATACTTTTCTGCAAATCTGTCATAATCATCTTTTTGCTTATAGTTTTACAATAATTTCCAAAATTCCCCTCTAAAAACAAAGTGATAATTAACTGCTTCTTGTCTTTAGCAATAGCTTCCGCTTCTATACCAATATCAAATACAAATGATAATCCACTTTTGTTAATCTCCATATATAAGCCTTTGCTCTCTATCATACAAGTCATCAAATTCTTTCATAATAGCATTCTCTGTCATATCATCAAGATCATCAACACACTGTGCATTTATCTCACCACTTATAATATTAATATTATCTGAAACTGAATATCTAACTCATTAAAAGCCATAAAATTACTAACATATAATCTATTTATCTTCATACTTACACCCTCAATATTCAATATAATCTATATCTGAATTATTACATATATGTTTATATAATATACTATATATTGTAATTTGTATATACATGCCATAAATACTTTACTTACTCCACTTATTGCATCTTGATTTCTTTTATTACATTTTCAAATTCCATCTTAGTTTTTTCACGTTCTTCTTTATGTTTCTCATCTAACCATCCCCCATTAAAATGATGTATTGAATGAGTATTAGTAGTTATATATGTCTCTCCACTCATATAGTCATATGGATGGAAATAATCAGAAGAAAATATAGTCATGCCTTCAATAGTCTGTGTCGTATTATTAGGCTTAAATCCTTTCTGTATTAATGGCATCGTCTCATAATATCCACATGTTGTAAGATTAAAGCTTCCATCTTCCATTACAAACTTTTCATTTTTTCTAAAATCCAGCATTTTCTTAATCATTGGATGATGAGGAACCGCTCCACTGCAGCCACCCATATTAATATTTCCCCACTTCTCAACACCTGCAAATGCCTCATATTTAAGCAAATCATCAAGATTTCTGATAACCTCAACATCAGTATCTATGTACAATCCTCCATAATTATAGAGAATATCCAATCTTGCTATATCAGGAACAAAGCCCCATTTTTTAGAATCATATGCCTGCTTCATATATAGATTCTTCTCAACATCATAATTATCCTCATCCCATCTGATAATTTGATAGTCTGGGCAGTATCTTCTCCATGATTCAATACATCTTTCAAGATAATCAGGCATCTGATTTCTAGAAAACCAGCAATAATGAATCACTTTAGGAATTTTTAATTGGACTGTCCCATCAAACATATTACTACCTTTAAAATTTCTTGATTTCAACGCAAGAATCACAGGTATAATGACAGCAACATTTTCTTTAAGCGCATGTATAGAATTAAGCATATCAACTATAACTGCATAATTACTGTTAGTAATAAGAATTATTGCATTTTGTGGCAATTTATCTAAAATCTCTGGCGACTTTATTTCTATATCCTTATTTCCTAGATGTATAACTTGCTGTTGTTTCCTTTTGTCTGTATCTACATAAAACAACAGGTTTTCGGACAATCCCAAACTTGTAATCATATATGGCATAACAACCTGTCCAATCATTCCTGCTCCATATATTACAATTGGTGAATCATTTATATTTACATGTTGCTTAACTTTGTCCAGAGAATCATACTTTAAAATCATACAAGCTCCTTATGCATACACTATATAATTAATATTATTATCATCTAAATAATCTATAATATCAAAATAATCCTTCCAGTCAGCTATCTTATATTTTTCAATTATAAGCTGATAATCTTTGTATTGTTTATCCATCTGTTTACAGAAAATCTCTGCTTCATTCCTTGTATGAATATACCATGGATTATCATAATTTTTATATCTAGAATATCTTCTGTTTGCACCATGTACAGTGCTTCCCGCATCATTTGGCCACTGCCTATAATCATCAAATATCATTTCAAGCATTTTCTCTGCATTATTAGGACATTGAAATACATGGTTTTCAAATTTTATCCCTTTAAGAGGCAATACATCCTTTCGTAAAACATACTTATTGCACACTTTTATAAAATCTGTTTCCAATCCATAACATAATTTTGAAGAACCTTTTTCATTAACTATTTTCCCATTACTTCTTTTTTCTTTATACCATTTGTCTCTTGATAGAATTGATTTATCATTATTATTATCAAATTCTTTTTTCATCTGCGAATCAATATTCAGTAACTCCTCAAAACTCACATTATCATTATAGAAATCTAATGGAAATATATCTAAAACAATTGGTTCTGGGGTTCTTTTAAAAAAAACTTTTACAAATTTTCCATTAGAGCAAAATGCATAATCATTCCCACATGTATCAAGAAAATCTGTCATTTCTGAATATAGTCTGTTTTCATCATAATAATTTGACTCTGAAACATATATATCCAGTTTTTCATAATAATCCAACATTCTATCATACTCATCTCGCAGCATCATAAAATCTATATCGTCATCCCATGGAATAAATCCACCATGTCTGACAGCTCCTAACAACGTTCCGCCTTCAATCATTATATTAAACCCCAGCATTTTCAAATCTTCGCTTAATCTATATGCTGCAGTCAATAATTCTAACTGAAACTGTCTTAATTTTCCCCTGGCAGGTTTTAACTTTTGTATATCAGAAACTGAAACAAAGAACTCAACCTGCTCTTGTGCATGTTTTTCCTGCTCCTCTGCATAATAAAACATCAGTCTGTAAATATCTTTTTCTGTACAATTTTTTAAAAAATTATCAACTGTTATTCCAGATTCATTAATATAATTCTTTAAAAAAGTATAATTCAAAACAATTTCAATATCATAATCTTTATTTAATTGATATTTTATTTGGTGTAAAAATTCTTGTTTCACAGCAACAACAATTACTCATTCATTCAAATATTTTTTTAATTCTGATGGTGGAAGTACCTCTATTCCTTCTACCAAACTTCCATGTAATTCACTATTGTTATCTACCCAAAACATAACATTTTCTCTTGTGAAAAATTGTAATGCCTGCTTTCCATATAATCCCGTTCCAAAAATTATGACTTTTCGCATCCTTTTAATAATACCCATCCTTTGAATAACTCTATATCTTCTCTAGTTGTAATCTTAATATTTGTCTGATTGCCATATGCCTTATTAATCCTGTCTCCTAACACATACATTAAGCTTGTAGTATGCGGTTCTGTCTTATCAAGAATCCCTGCCTTTTCAGCACGCTCATATATATCCAGAAGATAGTCAAACCTAAATCCCTGCGGTGAAGCTATCTGTATCAATTCGTCCCTGTCAACCCAATTTGCGCTATATTCCCCATCATTAGTTCCCATCAACTGATAACACGGAGTTATACTTACAGCAGACCCCTTTTCTTCTGTCTTTCTTATTACATCTGTAACTATCTCCTTAGATGTAAACGGAGAAGCCGCATAGTGAATCAATACATTATCATTTTTTTTAATATTTCCCTTTAAAGTACTAATCCCGCTAATAACTGATTCCTGAAAGGTATTTCCCCCATCAGAAATCCATTTTATCTTTTTGTATTTGTATCTTGACACCATATCTTCAAGATATTCTCTCCATTCACGATGGCAGACAATACACATTGCATCAATATCTTTATGTTCTTCAAATATATCAATGGTGTAAGCTATTACTGGCTTATCAAATATTTCTACAAATTGCTTAGGACGATTAAGTCCAACCCTCGTTCCTGTTCCTCCCGCAAGAATTATCACATAATTCATTATATTTACCCTAACTTTCTATAGCGTTTTAAAGATTCATCCAGATATTTTTTCATATTGTGATATGCCGGTAAAAAGAAAAAGCCATCATCATCTCCAACACTTCCTTTGTACAGGCCCCAACAGAACCAGTAGAATCCTGATATTGCTATGAATGCATAATAATATCTTTTTTCATCCTCTGATGGTACATGTCCAAGATAATTTTCGATATATCGTTCAATCTGCTCATTTGTCCAGTCATGTCTGCATAATATGCATCCTATATCATTGGCTTCATAATTAAGTCCTGCATATTCCCAGTCAATCAGATATATATTACCAGATTTATCTATAAGATAATTGGGAGCATATACGTCATTATGGCATAAAACCAGTTTCTTCCCCATCTTTCTGGAATCCAACTTTACATACTCATAAAGTTGTTCTATCTTCTCAACCTCTTCTCCAAACTCCCTTTCAAGATTACCCTTTGTCAAAGATGCAATTCTCATTAATTTCTTTCCCTCTTCTACATTATCAAAGATTCGCACCTCATTATTAATGTCTATATCATGAAGTCTGTGCAGATATGACATAGCCGTATTAAGCTGTTCGTCATCATTTTCAAAATCACAGCATCTTGCATCTTCCACATAATATGATATCTTCCACCCCATTTCATCGAGATAAATAACAGACTTGTCCAATCCATATTCTTTTGCTTTCATCTGTGCAAAACATTCAGATTTTCTCTCTATAAGATTGCCAGCTGTACTTCCTGGATGTCTATACACATACTTTATATCATTCGCATAAAATGAAAAAGATACATTTGTTAATCCTGCATTTATAACATTAATATCAACAATATCATTAGGATTGCACTTTAAAACACTGCATATGTTACTAATAATATCCGAATCCACATTTAATAAAAATTCAGAGTCAAACTTGCGCAAATCCTCTATACTCTCGAACTCCACAATCTTTCCCTGCTCATATTCTTTTCTGTAAAACGTCAGATCCTTTATATGCTTTGCATAGAATTCCTCCCAGAACATTGATGCAACACCAAAATTATTAATTTCCTGATTCATAAACTCACAAAATTTCACAGAAAAAGATTTGTTCATATAAGCATATCCGACCATAGCCCATGAGTCACTTCCTCCAACGCTCATATCTGTAATTACATCCATATCTGAGCATGTTACGCCAAATTCTCTGAATTTCCCTTCAAAATAAGAACATGCTCGATAAGAAATATTGTCTGCATTAACATCTGTAAATGGATTTTCCATATAATAATGATCTGCACAACATATATATGTATTACATATTTTATCTCTTGCCACATAAAGTGAATAAAGATTTCCATATTTTCCAAACTTATTGTTGACTATTAATTTAACACCAAATTTGTTCTCTAAGTAAAAGTATTTTTCTTTCATATAGCCAACAACAACATATATATCTTTTATTCCCGCTTCTTTTAACTGGCGAATCTGTCGCTCTATTAATATCTCTCCCTTTACATTAAACAATCCCTTAGGTTTTTCATATGTAAAAGGAGCAAAACTGCCTGATTTACCCGCTGCAAGAATTATTGCGTTTTTCTCCATGACTTGTTCTCCTCTATTATTTATTCAGATGATTGTCTTTAATAATTGTATCAAGTACTCGCCATAAATCTTCTTCATTTTTATCCATATCAATAATGTATTTCCAATCTTTTTTCTGATTATCTATATGATTCATTACTTCTAATAAATCACTTGGATTATTAACAACTGCATCAGCAAAATCCTCTATTTCGCTGTAGAAATACTCTTTAATATCATTCCTGGTAGATAAAAGCACTAATTTGGCTTCAGGATTAAGTACCCTGCTTTCTGTTGAAGCACCTGAAGTTGCATCGCATAATAAAACATCTGCAATGCCTACTGCTTTCTCAAAATCATAATTTCCATCAAGAACAACATCTGACAATTCGTATATCTTTTTTAATCGTTCAGCCTGGGATTCTAATCTGAATGTACAATGATGAGGTTTTGTAACAACAAAATATTGTCCCTTCAATTTCATAATCTCATCATAATATGCCTCTACAGAAGGATCATGATCCCATGTTGGCAAATACACCAGAATCTGCTTTTCCGTGTTAATATTTAATTCTTTTACCACCTTATCCTTATTTTCTATTGAATACTTATATCCGTAATGTTTTGGATAACCCACATTTATGATATGTTCTTTATTAATATAATTTTTCTCTGAAAGGATATCCTTCTGAAACTCCCCATTAACTAATTTATAATCAAAACCTATTGTGCTTTTAGGTGCTACCCTGAAATCATCCTTATTAAATGCCACACTATATGATAAAGTTATTTTTATTGATTCTGGATATTTTGTCAGTATTTCAACCCCCTGGGTTGAAAATACTATATCTGCTTTAGAATTGCTATATTCTGAAAACTCTAATTCATTTTCTTCTAGTATATTCTTTGCTGTCTTATAGTCGAACCACTTCCCTGATGTATTTATTTTTTCATCTTCAATCACAAATATAGCATACACACCATTTTGTCTAAGTACATGATATAAAGGAATGAAATGATAAATCTCAAATGAATCAACTATGTAAAACTCCACAGTTGTATATAACCGCTCGTATACATCTCTTAAATAATCACGTGTTTCAATTCCATAATCATCTGGAAATTCATCATATTTTTTATATTCAAAACCAATATATTTCTCTATCTGATTAGGAATATATAACTGATATCCTTCATAATCGGTTTTCTTTAAAGGTAAAATATAATCTCTTGGTATCCATGTTTCATTACTTCTCATAGTTGTTAATGCATTATCTAATGCAAAATATACATTACATCCCTCATTATCAATATGAGCATCTATCATATCCATTTTTTTATCAATACATTTAATTCTTTCTAACGACCTGTCTTTGTCAGCAATTACTTTATTTAAATTGATTATTTCCTGTTTATATTCATTGAAATCATAATCATTTTCAAATGATGCAAAATGAAATATATCAAACTTTTTTCTATCGAATAATGTCTGACCATAATTAATCTGAATCAGTCCTGGAAATCTTACAATCAGTATTTCATTAGGATTCTTTTTTAATAAATCCGCAACATATTTTTGTTCCGCATATTTATCATTATAATCCACATCACATTCAAAATACTTGCAATTAGTTTTGCATAGCTGTATAAGCCTACAATAATCTTCATTCATCAAGCCAAAATCCAAATCATCATCCCAAGGGATAAACCCATTATGACGTACATATCCTAAAGCATTACCCGCTATTAAAAACGGCTTTATATCAAGATTTATACCATTAAAGAAATCATTGGCAAACTGCAAAATATTTAGTTGCTGTTGCCTTCCAAATCCACTCTGTTTTTTTATTTTATATATATCAACATTATTTAATAGGTACTTATTCTTTTTATCCATTATTATTAATTTATTCTTATAATAATCTAACAATAATTTCATATGCTTTTCTCGTAATTCCTGATTAAGCATAATTTTACGACTAAGTAAATCGTCAATTTCAGAAAACAAAATATAATCATATAAACCATTTTGAATCAATTGTTCAACGACACCATTCTGATTTGCCTCTGAAACACCAATTAACAATATATAATTCTCTGCAATTTTTTTATATGAAGCAAAATCCAGAATTTTCTTCCCGTTGATCAAATTGCCTGTTAATGCTGTATTATTATCAATAAAATAATCCACACTTTCTCTATTTAATTTTCCATATGCCAATTTCCCATATTTCCCAGCACCAAATATTACATAATGTTTCATATATTTTATCTCCTACTGATAGTTACTTGTCCAATCTGGATCACAATAATGACATAACTTATACGGAGTATTCTTGTGTGTCATTTTTTCAACATCAAATACCGTTCCGCCTATTCCTTCTAATTCAGAATCCAGACAACAAACTTTTAACCTTCCATCCCATGCAACGGCAGTACAATTATTCTTCACATAGTAACAATTTCTAAATCTGTTCTTTACTTCTACATCAGAATAACATGTTCTTCTTCCTTCCACCCCGCCTGCAAAAGAATGAGAAGTAACATATCTTATATGCTGATTATTGAATGGATCACTAATGCCTGATTCTGACAACCATCCAATTGCTTCACTCTCATTATGTTCAAGAATCTGTCCAAATAATTCTATGTTTTTTATTTGCTTCTGTTGTAGTAATTCTACAGCATTTTTCCAATTTTCTACGGATGTCTTCGTATGAAATGAAATAAACAATTTACTTTTGTTAGCACCAGATAACAGTTCCAGCAAGTCATCAGCTTTCTGCTTATCAAACAACACACCATTTGTACTTATGAGTATTGGCTTTTCTAATTCAGCAACACGTCTTACACACTCAAAAAATTGTGGATGTAATAATGGCTCTCCAAGACCATGTAATGAGAAATAAGAATCCATATCAGGAGTAACATATTCCATAGCTTTATCAAACACTTCTTTAGACATAAATCCTTTGGGTCTTTTACAAGTTGGTGTTGGACAATTAGGACACTTAAGATTACAGTAATTCGTTAATTCCACAGAATTAATCTCTGGCCAGCTATAATCATTTTCTCTATGCCTTATATATTTCTTATAATGTTCTAATGCAAACTCGCTTTTTATCTGCCCACTTGCAACTATAGCTTTATATTTTTTTATTTTCTCACTTTCAACTGCCTCTAATTCTCTTTCGTAGTCTCTTAAACCATTAAGATTCAACTGCTCCAGTTCTTTATTATGTAAACGATATACTTCATGCATATCCCCACATGTATCCTTCAGAAAATATAAGGCTGTTTTATTACTTATAGTATCAATGATTTTGCATTTTGAGGTTCTTAAAGTTTCCAAATATTTTTCTAATGTAATAATTGGTATTCCCGAGATAGTTTTTCCCCATTTTCTCCTATCATTGTCATAGCACACTATTTCATCAGTTCCACCAAATTCTCTAATATATGCTTCTGCTTCTTTTCCTGCCCCAAAAACTATCGTCATATCATCACCTCATTCAAACTAAGTTTTCTATTAAATATATATTATCTTTTCTATATCCATATTTTATCAGCTTTTCTATTATCTCTTTGTTATCTCTCATTACTGCAACAAAAATAATATTCTCATCAATATCCTTAACATTCTCCAGCTGGACAGAACTATACGTTTTATATTTTCTTGCATCTTTATCAAAGATATAATTTATGCAGATATTATTATTTTCCAGTATATCAATTAGGTTCTTTCCAACTACTCCCATTCCATAAATATCTATCTTTTTGCCATTACTTATCTGTAATACATTATTTATCAGTTTTTGTGATTCTCTCATTTCTTTAATTGTCTCTTTATTCTTCAATACTATTGTATTATCACAATTACCAATTTTATCCACAAGGGGCTTTAACAGAAACGAATATACTCTCTCAAGCATCTTATCTGTATATGGATTTTCAGGAATAGGGCACTCTTTCAACTTCGTTATTACAACTTCATTATACTTCCACTTTTTCTCATATACATCTGCATTCCACTCTACTTTTGCATAGCCATCAAGAATTTTCTTTATATCATAACGTTCATTCTTTCTCCATATAATAAATGAATTTTCCTGATTGTGCAGAGATAAATTCCATTGATGTAATCCACCATATTCACTTCTTTCAGCTTCATTTTCAGCATGTCTTAAAATAACTTTTCCGCCAACTTTGCATAAGTTAAGAAGCTGATAAATACCAAATACCGCATTAAAACTATGATCCAACGAATTACTCATATGCACTATGTCATAACTATCTGCATCAAAATACTTATCAAGAAGTTCAACAAATCCAGTTTTAATAGTAATGCCATTCTCAAGATCATTTTTCTTTTTAAGATCATTATAAACTTCTGCAAGTGGATCTACTGTTTCTACTAACAAGTTATAGTTTTCTGTAACATGACCGCATCTTGAAAAAGGTCCTGAACCTATATCTATAAACTTAATTTGCTCTGTCTTAGAAAATCCATCTAAATATCTCTCTAATGTAAAATGCCTGTCTTTTTCTGTCTGATTTTTAAATGTATCATAATAAATGTCCCCTTTTGTCTCCATGTATCTTTTCCAAAAGGCTATTTCACTTTCTAATCCACCGAGCCATTTATCTAAATAATCTTCATACTTTTCCATGATATTCTTCTCCTACTTTGTAATAATCCAAGCCTTAAACAACCCATCTGCTTCATAGCCATCATATGGTATTTTGTCTATTACCTTTAAAGATGAACCTGAACCTTTAATAGCATTTTCAAATATTTCATCATCAAACCACTGCTCCCATGCATCTATTTCAAGCATTCCAAGTGCTTTTGCCGACTTATCTACAACTATTACCTTCCCACCAGTTTTAGTAACTCGTAACATCTCTTTGATGGCGTTTTCAGGAAATATTGCATGTTCCAGGGATTCCACAGCATACGTGATGTCAAATGTATTGTCATCATACGGAATCTGTGTGAGCACTCCATTCTCTTTTACTATTCTGTCTGATAATGTTCCCATTACCTTATCTGAAATATCTACCGCATATAACTGGGAATCCTTTACATCCTCTAAAAGATTAGTTAAGAATCTTCCTTTCCCACAACCGACATCAATTATCTTCATGCCCGCTTTATGCACAGAGTTAATTTCTTTAAGGATAACCTGATATCTTCCATCTTCCTTTGAAATTGATGATGAAAAACTATCCGCCTGTATATCAAACTCTAATCTGTTTTTATAAAAAACTGCATCCAGATAATACTTAACCGCCCAGCTTATTTCCCCATCAGGTATATAATCAGGATACTCTTTCTTATCTGTAGGTTTTGGATTATCAATTACGGCGTAGCTTCCAAACCATCCACCTGTTTCATTCTGAAGCTTTGCTGCATATGTTAATGCCTTATTTCCTCTTTCAATATCATCAAGCTTATACCATGTAATTGCCAGCTGGAACATTCCTGTCGAGCATACCCAGTCAACATCCTTGAATGCCGGAATATACCCTTTTTCATCGAGCATTACAGAAAGTTTATCCATTGCTTCTTTTGCAAGCTCAGTCTCTTCTATATCGCAAAGAGCCTCCATAACATATGAGTAAAAATGTGACAAGAATCCAAAGCCAAGAATTTCATCTCTATAATTACTAATGTAATAGTCAGCCACTTTTCTCGCCGCCTTCTCATATTCCGGTTTATCAAGAAGTTTTGCTGCCTCTATCAATGGTGAAAGACAGTATAGATGTATCAGTTCTGAACACACTCCATCATTACCCCACGTTGCCTTAGAAGGAGTAACCAATCTGCCTTCTTCTGTAATCTGCCCTAATAACCATTCACATCCCTTTATTAAGCTGTCTTTAACCTCAGGTTTTATTGGATATATAGCCACTAACCCTTTAAGAATCTGGGCTGTATCAAATACATATGGTTCTTTATCATCCGTATCATACCATGCCCCCTCTTCATGCTGTATTGAGCACAACCAACCGGCATATGTAACAGCCAGTTCCCTGAATCCCCATCTTAAAAGAGTGGGAATATAATATCCGCTGACTTCCGGATAACTCTTTTGGTACTGGGAATTATTAATTATTCCCTCTCCTTTTATAGAATTATTAATTATCCAGTTTTTGGCCTTTTCCGTAGTTTTTATCCAGTCAACCTGTCCAGATAATTCCGGTTTTTTATAATTGTTAACCAGCTCAAGATAAGTTATATATTCCGTTATTCCGGCATTTTCTAATTGTTCTGCTAATATGCCTGCTTTATGGGCATCAACAGCAATTACAATCTGGTAAGTCTTTGCAAGTTCTTTCATATCATCAAAAGATTTTACAATCTTGCCATTAACAATCTTATCTTTTAGATCTGGATTATTATCCACATAACAATACACTCTTTCTTCCCCAAGATAATCCAATGCCTTAGCACCAAACACTCCTGCTCCAAACAAAACAACTTTTTTACTCATATCAATTATCCCTTTTCTTTTAAGCCATTGTAAACCAACCGGCATTTCTCCATTCCAAAATACATTAAGCAGCTCATCATGCCTTTCGGAACTCTGCAGCCACATTTCCTTGAATAATTCTGTCTTAATTCTGTCAGGAATCTTATCATTCATCTTCTGAATCATATTAAGTCTTAAGTCATATAATTTTTCTCTTACCTGTATCATCCGGGTTTCTGATAAGCTTTTCTCATGACGTCTGTATTTATATAACAATTCATCTATATGACCTATCTTACTTATATTTCTTATTCTCAGCCAATACTCATAATCTTCTACTAAAAACCAGTCAGCACTATATTTACCAGCTTCTTTAGCAATATCTGACCTATACATAAAGCATGCGCCTACACAATTATTACTAAATATATCTTCCGGTTTAGATTCATATATACCTGTTTCACTGCCTTCTTCATCAATAAATCTCATATTCGAATATACAAGACCTATATCGATGTGTTCATCCAAATAATTAACCATTTTCTCAATAGCATCATGCTCATATATATTATCATCTGATGTCCATGTATAATATCTTCCTGATGCCTTTTCAAATCCATTATTAAGTGATGCTGGTATCTTACTGTTTACTTTATTATGTATAACCTGAATTCTATTATCCGATTTTGCATATTCATTCATAATTTTAGGTGAAGAATCTGTAGAACAGTCATCAACAATTATTAAATTCCAATCCTTAAATGTCTGATTTATCACACTTGTTATTGACTGTTTCAAATATTTTTCGCCATTATATACAGGCATTACTATGCTAACAACTGCCATTTTTTCTCCTATTATCTTAATATTGCTGATACAAATAAATTATCCATATTAAAACTATTTATATATGGCATTCGTATCATATTTTCTATTTCAAATTTTTCTTCTAACAAAGAAAATAATCTACGTTCATCCCATTGTCTTACATGTGTATCGCTTTCACAGTTAGCTTGATATGGTACTGAAATCAACACTCTTCCACCTGGTTTTAATACTCTCTCTATCTCTTTCAAAACAATTGTTGGATCAAAAACGTGCTCTAAGCACTCCAGACATGAAATAACATCCATAGTTTTATCATTAAATGGTATTTTTTCAACTCTTGAACTAACTGCATTTATTCCGTGATTAATAAGTCTTAAAGTTCTTTTTTCACTCAAATCCACACCATACAAATCATATTTATCATTATCTAAATTAAGTAGTAATTCTCCATTTCCGCATCCCAAATCACATATGGAAATTCTTTCTTTATAATTCATCTCTATAATTTGCTTTATCAATCTCATAGCGGGTCTATAATCCATGAATTCATCATCAAAAAGGTTATCAAATCCGCTATACAATTTTGATAAATAACTATCTGCTTCTTCATATTTCCCAGAAGACATTAATTCAACCAAAAGTTTATTTGTTTCTGAACAGTATGATTCTCTAAAAAAATTATCTTTTCTCTTATCACTGAATAAGCTCTTTTTTATTCTTTTATCCCATCTATATCTTGAAAAAATTTCATCATCTATATATCTCACTATTTCTTCTTTGCAAAAGAAATTTTTGTCATTTCTCCCATAACTTCTATACCATTCTTTTCCTAATAATTCCAACCATTTCTCTGTTTCAACATCTCTAAAAGTAAGTAAAACTACAACATCTTCTTTTTCTTCTTCCAAATGTCTCCTGTCAAATATTTCAACTCCGTGAATTGTAACTCCTACTTTATCGGCATCTGAATCAACAATATATTTCACCCAACAATCGTTAGGTTTAAAATCCAAAAAATTTCTAGCACTATCTCCTGCACCACATACCACTATTTTCCTATTAAACATTTCTATACTCCCTTTACATATCAAAAATTTTAGTCATATATATATTATAGAAATTTATTTTAATTATTTTATTATTATCAACACCCATTCTAATCAAATACTCCTTTGCATTCCTACACACTGTTTCATTGAGAATAGCTATTATAATTTTATCAGGATTAATATCAATTATTGTTTCTGGATTACCAATTAAAAAAGACTTTGTGTTAAGATTTTTCCATTGTTTATCAACTATATATAGTTCTTCAATTTTTTCATTTTTTTTCAATTCATCGTATATTTTTTCTCCAAAAACACCTGCTCCATATATAACAATTTTTCCTTTAATATCTTTAATTTCCTTTATTAAATCAATTACTTTATCCGTTCTTTTTAAGAGCATAATAAATATAATATATTTCTTCAATTGAACTTCCCACTCTTTTTTTTCCTTCAACCCTTCAATCATCAATAAATCCAAATACAATTTTTTTATTGTTTCAATTGGTATGTCTTTTTTCATCATAGATTCAGAATGTTGTCTATAATGATATGGACAATTTGATTTTATAACTAATGACTTTGCCTCTAAAACAATTCTATAAAAGAAATCCACATCCTCTCCTACTGTCACATCTTCAGATACCTCATCCATTGTCTTTATAAACAGAGAACGTTTTATCAGTTTACATACAAGATTTGGCAACATACCAAACTCAAAAAAATTATATGTACATAACATTTCAGGAATTATACATTCTTTAATTTTATGCTCATCATAATATCCATCTACAAAATAATTTGTTTTTTCCTTAGATATATATCCATATTCTTCCATCAATCCATATGCAATAATATCAGACTTAAAATCTTCTAAATCAACATATGTATCTGTATCTATCCAGTCATCTGCATCAACAAATGCAATATATTCACCAGCAGCTCTCCTAACACCATCTTTTCGTGCTCTTACCAATCCTTCATTTTGTTTATTTATAAGAACAACTCTTTTATCTTTTTTCTTATATTTTTCACATATTTCTCTACTAGAATCAGTAGAACCATCGTTCACAAGAATAATTTCCAAATCATAATGCTTTTGATTAACTATACTTGCTAGACATTGGTCTAAATATTTTTCCGAATTGTAAATTGGAACTATTACAGATATCATTTATTTTCTCTTTCCTTTATTTCCATCAATAATTCTTTAATAAAAAAATCATCTGGCAACTTTAATTCAACATTTTCAATGCTATTATTTGAAATTAACATACAAGGGGTTGTGCTATCCTCTGGTATTGCTACATATAAATCATCTTTCAATTTACGCCCTTTTAAAAACTTCAGTCCTAAATTGTTATCTTTTACAATAACTTTCTTATAGTCCATATTATTACTTAAATAATCATACTTCAAAATTACATTATTGCCATCAGGAAAAAAATATATATTATTATTGACAACAATACTGCACGGATACTTTATTTCTTTATACCTATTTTCGCATAATATTGCTTTATATTCGTATATTTGTGTTTTTAAATTTACAATACAGATATCATTATATAAATATTCTGGTATTAAATATGCAACCCCATTATAAATTCCAATATTAGAATACATCTTTGTATTCTTAAGCTCAATATTTCCGTCAACTTTATCCATACATGTATCGAAAATTATCATATTTCTATTATTATATGGACACATAATTATTTTATCTTCAATTAATACACTTGCTATAGTTATTGGATATCCATCACCTGCATAATCCTCTACTCCAATTGAAATTCTTGATGTTTCTCTCGTTTGAAGATTAATTTTCAAAACACAATCATAATGTGCCGGAAGTAAATACACGTATTCTCCAACCATTTGATAATCCATAAAAGGCATATAATCACATCTGTGTTCTGATTTCTGAAATGGCAAAAAAGTTATCTTTTCATTATCTGTATTATATATTGCTATTTTCTGATAATCCCTCAATGGTATAAACCATATTTCATTTTTATATGTAAATGCTGACCAATAATTATTTCTATAATTTTCAGACATAAATATATTTTTTATAACTGTTTCTTTTGTTTTCAGATTATATTCTAGTAAACCTCTGTTATTTCTATCTGATACATATAATTTCCCTTTATACTCGGCTGCTGCACAAAATGTTATATAGCCCTTTTCATCAATTAATAATTTATCCATCTTTTACCTCGTAATTTTTAATAAAGCATCAACTATATATTTTGAAGCATTTCCATCTCCATACGGATTACTTGACTTGCTCATTTTATTATATAATTCATGATCATCAAGTAATTCTCTAACTCCTTTATATACTGATTCTCTCTCAACTCCAACCAATTTTAATGTACCTGCAACAACTCCCTCCGGTCTTTCGGTATTTTCTCTTAATACCAGAACAGGTTTACCAAGCGATGGAGCCTCTTCCTGTACTCCACCACTATCTGTCATTATCAAAAAGCATTGCTGTATATAGTTATGAAAATGATATACATCTAATGGCTCTATTAATCTAACTCTATCATTATTATTAAAATATTGATAGGCTATCTCTCTTACTTTAGGATTCTTGTGTAATGGATATATAACCTTAACATCAGGATACTCATATACAATGTCATTAACAGCCTGAAATATCTGTTTCATGTTATAGCCAATATTTTCTCTCCTATGTGAAGTTAATAATATAAGTCTACTACCACTTGCCCATTCAATATTTTCATCTGAGAAAGAACTGTCTACCGTAGTCCTCAGAGCATCTATTACTGTATTTCCAGTAACAAAAATATCACTTTGACTCTTTCCCTCATTAATCAAATGCTTCTTTGCTGTTTCAGTAGGTGCAAAATAATATGTACATATTAAATCCACTGCTTGTCTATTAAATTCTTCTGGATATGGTGAATTCATATTATACGTCCTAAGCCCTGCCTCTACATGACCAATTGGAATATTCCTATAAAAAGCTGCTAAAGCCGCTGCAAATGAAGTAGTTGTATCACCATGAACAAGCATAACATCAGGTTTTTCCTTATCTAAGATTGGATTAAGCCCTTGCAGCACTTTTGAAGTAATATCTGAAAGCGCCTGACCTTCTTGCATTATATCCAAATCATAATTTGCTGTTATTCCAAATAATATATTCACCTGATCTAACATTTCCCTATGCTGGCCCGTCAGACACACAATACAATCTATCTCTGTTCTTTTTTTCATTTCCAATATCAATGGACACATTTTTATCGCTTCCGGTCTTGTCCCATATACAACTAGCACTTTCATACATATCTCCATAAAAAAATCGTGTATTTAATCATACACGAAATTCACTCATCCAATAAAATATTGTATATTTTGACTTCCATGTCAATCTATAGAATATAAACCTATTTACATACATATTATATATCGGTTTTTCTACTTAATTATTAACCCATAGAATTATTTAATTTCTATATCCACTTTTTAATTTTTTCAAAAAATATAGAGACACACCCACTAAGATCTAATCAACTTTAATAAATTAAAAACATTACATTTATTTATCAATTTTATAACCTCTAAATGCTTTTCAATATAACTATGTAGAGCTCTTCCTTTTACCTGTTATATCCATCCACACATAAAAGTCAAAAATTCCGACTTATAATGCCTCCGTCACATTATATATGTATTTCTTAGACTAACGACATTATCTGATATGAAGAACAGCAATGTCTATTTCAATCTTCAAAGAAATGTAATGATTTTAATTTATCCTGAATTATTCACGAAGCAGTATCTAAATTAAAAACTGCATCTTGAACCTTTAAATTTGATCCATGAAGCTTGAACTAATCTCTCTTTATCGAAAAAAAGGGCATAAAATCTCTATAGCAAGGTTTTGAGCGATTATCTAGCTGTCAAGGTTCGTTAATAGTTGCTATTCCAGCTGCACCTGCAGTTTGCTGATATTATATAGAATCTCGTAGAACTCATCCTTATAAGGGCAGCTGCTACACAGCTTGAATGTTATATATCGTGCTGAATGTATTGCTTTTGCAGCAATCTTCAGCAGCTTTAAACGGACGGTATCGATGCGTTGTTTACGCATATTTGCTGATAATGCCAATCGTCTAAACCAATTAAATATGTTATAGGCAAGTGCGTGTATTTGAAGTCTGTTGGCAATCACTATTCTTGTATGACTACTCATTGAAGCAAAGTCAAAACCTGATTTGCTTTCTTTGATGAAGTTCTCCATAAGACCTCTTTTGCAATAAAACCTTATGAGGTATTCCGGCGATGAGTCTCTCTATGTTTGTGACAATAAATGTATACATGTAAGTCATCTGATTTTCAGGTTTCTTTACCTTACAGACAACACATCTTTCATAAGTCAAAGATGCTGCTTGATACATAAATTTGCCATAAACTACAGCATAATCAGCTTTGTTTTCTCTTGTGATATCATCAATCTCATAAACCAGATATGCAGCTTTTCCACGGAGATTGTTATTCTCCTTAAGCCTGATGACGTAGCGGGTTCCATTTTATTCACATTGCCGGTAACGTTCTGGTGTAGCGAACCCGCTGTCACCACGAAGCAGTAGATTTATGGATGTATAATCTGCTAGATATTCATCAAGGACAGGCTGAAGAAAATCAACCACACCGGTACATGAATACCTGGTTCCGTCTCTTAGCTGGATTTTAATTAAATCACCTGTTATTCCGTCATAGCAGACAAGTGGGTGATATCCGTTGCTTTGATAATGAAAGTTAAAAGTTCTTCCTTCCTGTCTGCCATAAGCATCAAGAAGTGTTGAATCTAAATCCAGTATGACAGACTCAGGCATCTGAATGCTGTAGATTTCCTTTCTAAGAATTCGGCTTATCGAAAGGAACTGATTTAAGGAATCTTCATCCAGACGATTATGAAATCTTGAAATAGTTGGCTGTGATGCCAAAGCCTCTTTGTCCAGCACTGCTTTAAACACATGATCAATTGGTAAGTTCATCTGAAGTATCATCTTCAAAGTAACCAGCAATGATCATATATATCATCTGAAGGAGATTCTCCTTGTCAGTGTGATATCTAAATGATGCAGAATCATTGGTCTTAAAAGAATGGCTAAAAAGTCTGTCAATGCCAATTTTGCTTACAAATTCTTTGATAAGAAGTAAGCCTGCATCGGAGGATAAATCACCTCCATCAAAATTTATTTTAATCTGGCTATTGCTTTCTAAAGCTAAGGTGTTTACAATACTCATAAAGAGCTCCTTTGTGCTGGTATTTATTTTGATTTGTCACCTTAATTTTGCCACAAATAGATGCTCTTTTTTCATTCACTTAATAAGCAAAAAGCAATACTCAGTTAAGATACAGAAACCATGTGGCTTTCAGCCACTTTCACGGCAATGCCGTGAATAATTTAGGATTAATCAATATATTTTAATATTGTCTTAATAAATACACTATATTCTTCATAATCCGAATAATTAATAAATATCCTCTGCGCATCATTAAGAATTTTTTTTACTGCTAATAAACTAGCATCTTTTTCATACATAAACAATCCCATTTTCATACATAATATTGCATAATCAATTTCATAGGTCTTCAATTTATTATATGACAATTTATTATATATTTCATATGCTTTAAAATAAAACTCTTTAGCTCCAAAGCAATCATTCAAGTCCTCTAATAACACTGCCAACCAGATACACAATTCAGCATATCTTATTTTATATATATCATTCCCTTTTTTAATTAAATTTAAATAAATACTTAACGCTCTCTTATATATATCAACTGCATCTTCTTTCTCACCATATATTTGTAATGAACTTGCATAATTAAATAATTCTCTTGCAATTTTTTCACTATAATTATCACTAAGATTATATGATAACAATTCTAACAAATAAACTGATTTCTTAAAATATATTTTTGCTTCATCAAAATCTATATCTATAATACTCATTGCATAATTATTATAAATAATTGAAAGATCTTCTGCGTTTAAGCAAAAATTACTATCACATAATTCTTCACATAATTGAATAGCTTTTTGAAAATATATGAGTGATTTTTCTTTATTTTTTAAATTTTTATATAAAATTGAAATACTGTTATAAACTACTACTTTTAATTTTTTATCGTCATACGTAGAAATAATCATTAATACTTTCTCTAATAAATCTTTTGCTTCTATTATTCTATTGTTTTCAATTAACAAACAAGCATAATTATGAATAATTGTTATATAAATTTTTTTATTTTGATTTATAATTATTAATTCTTCTTCGAATTCTTCACAAATTTTTTTATAAATCTCAATAGCTTCCTTCTTTAAGTTCATATCATCTAATAATATAGCATAATTATTATAACAATACCAATAAAATATTCTTTTGCAATTACCATTAAGTGTATTTTTTAAATATGTTAAGCTTTTTTCATAACATTTTTTTGATTCATAATATTGTTTATCCCCCCAATATAACAATCCAAAAAGATTCCATGTAATACCTTTTTCATATTCGTTACATGATTTACTATTTTCTTCAATTTTCAATAATTCTTTTAAACAACGCAAACCTTCTTGATAATGCTTATATTCGAATAAAAATGCTGCATATTCATATATTATATTATAAGATACACTATATTTTATGGATAAAGTTAATAATTCATTATATATTTCTATAATTTCATTCATTATATTTTCATCCATTTCTGAATTACAAAGCATACTAATCAATAAATATTTTTCCGATATATATTGTGAAATATCCTTTTTTTCATTTTCAATTGATTCAATGATGTTCCTAATTTTATTTTTTCTTTTAGAACCACGCAAAATATCTAATGCACCTTTGACATTTTCCTTTTCTAATTCTTGTATAGCTTTTTCTTCTATAAATGACAGTTCATCATTCATTATTTTTTTATGTTTATCTGTAATCCCATATAAATTATTCTTAAATAAAATATCGCCACTTTTAAGTTCACTCTTATCTTGCTCTACATTATATACAAAAGAATCTCTTAATAATTCAACCAACAAATTTAACTTTATTGAATCAATATTCTTATATACATTATAGTAATGTCCAATATTCTGTTCTAATTCTTTTTTAAAATCACTAACAATAGCTTCGCCAGCAATTGAGATCTTTTCACTATTAATAAAATATGTATATATTTTAGGATATCCGTGCAATTTAAAATTTCTTAAAGCAATTTTAAATTCCTCCATTGTATATCGACCAATCGTACTACCTATAAGTATATAAAAATAATCACATTGTTCTATTATCTTATTATATTGTTCTTGTTTACGCTTTTTATCTACAGCATTACTAACATCTTCACTAACAATAAATTCATAATAAATTCCCTTTTCTATATATATGTTATTCAACGAACGTATAAAATCTCCCAATTCTTTACGTTCTGCTCTAAACTCTAATACAGATGATGCCAAAAAAATGGTTATTTTTTTCATACGTTCATTCTCCTTATAAAATTTGGTATATATTTAGGCTTTTGCGAAACGCCAAAAGCCGCATAAATACAGCATTTTTATCACTAAAATCAAAAAGCTCCTCTCGGTTTGTGATATAAATCATTTTAAAATTGTAACCGAAAGCCAAAAAACAACCATCAGACCGAATATCCTTCTACTCTAATTTCCTTATCATATATCTCCTTCTCCTCAAACAATCTTCTCTCCTGTTCCTCCGTAACATTATCCCATATCGCATCTGACAAATCCGCTTGTGCAAGCATTTTAACTATTGCCTCATCTTCAAGATTAAAAGAACCTATATCTACATCTGCTAATATGGCATCTTCCATTATACAGGCTTCCCATTTGCAATCATTTATTGTAACCCCTGTCATATCTGCCCGTGTAAGATCAGCACTTCTGAAGTCAACTCCCGTTAAAGTTGCATAGTCAAAATTAGCAGCTGTCAAATCAGCACCTGCAAAACTCACATCAGTAAGTATTGAATCATTAAAATATCCGCCTTCTATATTCGTTATATCAAATACAGTTTCTTTCATTTCAACATCTGAAAAATTGGCTACTGCAAGATATGCATTAGTAAAATCTGTTCCATCTAATGTTGCATTACTAAAGTCTGTTCTATCAGCCATTACCATCATTAATACGGCATCTTGCATATCACTATATGTAAATGAGGCACCACTCAATATTGCATTTTCCATATGACTTCCGCTCATATTACAATAATCCAACACCCATGATGCAATATTAACATCATTCCATTCCATATTTTCAAGTTGCAGCTTATATATATTATTTTCACTCATATTTATAAAATCAGCTGTTCCTTTTATTAGCTCTGATATACTTTTTTCATACGTAAGCACAATATTCTTTAAATTTTGATAATTCCTGACATATATATATTGTGATAGATCACCTGTTCCTATCATCACTGGATAATTCACATTATATGCGCTACTTACTATTTCACTTAATATGCTATCATATTTTGCTAATGTTATTACCTCATCTCCAAACATCAGGTTCTCATTCAGAATTATTTCCTTTACAAAATCCGCTATTACATCATCTACTCTATTCTGGCTAAACATATAAAACACTTGCTTTAATTTTTTATCATAATCATCCGATTTAGTATATTCATACATTAAGCGTATTATCTCAATAGCTGCAAGATATTCATAGAATGTCTTGTGCATAAATTCTATCTCTGTATTCTGCTCATCTATTGTACCTTTACTAGCATTACCATTTTTATAATTCTCTCTTAAGAAAAAAAGCAATACAAGCTTTGATGGATTATCATCTTGATGTAATTTAATCCAGTTTTCACATAATTTTTTATCATCCATGACTGTACAATATTCATATATTGTATTTGCTGATACACTTCTACTGTTATTCCTATATGCACATCCACCAAGATGAGCAAGCATTTTTTGATACTCTGAATATTCAGCTTTATATTTTAACCCATAGGCTTTTTTTCTACTATATTCTCTTGTATATATACATTCAAATATTTTGTCATACAGTTCTGCTGTATTCTTTAATTCCATCAAATCAATATTTGAATACTTAGCCGTCCACATAATAAGAAATAATAGCAATGGCTGTCTGCTGATCTCATCAAATCTGCTGTTCTGTAAAGGCATATTCTGAATAATATTAAATTCTTTCTGAAGTTTGTCCCAATAATCTAACCGCAGGTCTATTTCTAATAAATTATTTTCATCAACAACTTTATTTATATATTTTTTTCTTTCATCCTCATCTATATAAAGTGGTAATATTTCTACATCTATATAATTATATATATTTTCTTTTGCTTTTCTGACTGCCTGCGTTCTTCCACTCACTATCACCTTACAGTCAAACTTCCATTTTTCGCCTTCAAGTTCTCTTAACAACTCCTGCGACTTTTCATAAACCTTATATTTTATTTCATCCAATCCATCTAATATAAGAATCCTGTCTAATCTGTTATCGGCTTCATAAAACCAAGGATACCCATTCTTAATATATTGTTTTACAACATCTAATGCTGTCTTTGCATTAACAAATGTTACTTCAAATAAATTAAGTGAAAGAACTATTGTTTTTTTGTCCTTGACACCATTGGTTAATTCATCGACTACTTTCTTTAACACTGAAGACTTACCACTGCCAGGCTCTCCATATACAAGCAGCATACTATTGATATATATATCATTGCTGTATTGCTTATCTTTCAGCCATTTACATATATATTCTGCAATATTTTCAACCTTTTTTTCTGTATGTTCTATGTTTTCGCATATAATGGCATGTAAATCTGTATATATTTTATTCAATCCAAAGCTTTCGCCCATTACAGATTCTCTATATGCATCATGCATATTTTTAATATAAATCTTATACTCTTCATCCTCGAATATATTATACATATTCTCTAATATTTCACATCTCTTTAATGAAGCTGGCATTTCTTTTATTTCCTGCCTAATACAATCTAACTTTGAACTAATATTTTCTATACTTTTATGCTCTATCCAATTTCTAAGTTCATCATTTTTTAAAATTTCCCTTTCCAGAAAACTTTTCCAAGTTTCGACCTGAACTTCTCCTATTGGTTGTGCACTAATCGTGGATAATGCTTTTTTGATTGAATCATCTTTAAGACTGTTATTCTGCATCCATTCAAAATATAACTTTTCACAACATACTGCTATATCATCTTTATTATGTGTATGGGTATTGGCATACGTCTCCACACTATGCTCTATAGCATCATATAAGCCTGCTCCCACTGCATTATTATCACCTTCAAGCCGTTTTTTTAATTTTTCCCAAAGTATTCCTGTTCCACTTTCAATTAGCTTCTGCCCTATATATTCAGGTGGAATAATGGCACTTATACCTCCTGCCAGCAATTTTATTGCTTCGTTCATCATATATTTCCTCTCTACTTCATCTTTGCAGTGAATTTAAGACTAACAAACTATATCAAAAAAACATAAAGCCACCCGAACCCTAACGATTCAAATGGCCTGTATACTAGTATCTATTATATATTGTCTTCATGTAAAAAAGATCAATCAGCATATAACCGATTGACCTTTCATTTTCATTGCAATAATATTACAGCAATTTGATTCATCTATTATTTCGCAGAAAATAACGCAGCTCTTTTATATGTTGCTGCATACTCACGATTATTCTCTTCTATTCTTTCATCTGCTTTTCGAGCTACTACATCATAAGATGCATTTGTTAAACGATCAACTCGTTTTGCACTTTTTATTGTTGCATATGCATTCTTGCCAAATAGCAATTTTTTCTGTTCAGCCACGATATCTCCTCCTTTTTTTATGTTCGTCTAGTATATCATACTTTATTTCTTTTTTCAATTAAGAATTGTTTCTGTAACATGATAGCAACCACCTTCAAGCATTATACTTTGAATATCTTCCAACCGTTTAAGTGACTCTTCCAAATCTTCCTCTTTTTCAAAATATTTCTTTTCTTGAACACTGGAATCCTTTTTAATATATTCTGCTAAAGCTTCTTTTGACACACCTGTTTTTCTATAATCCATTTTATGAATCAAATAAATTAAATACGCATCTTTTTCTTCCAATTTTTCTGTGACATTTGAAAAAAAAGTACGCAATACATCCAATACTAGAAAAATCAACATCAATTTGCTTCCTTCCAAAACACCACCTACTCCAAGAATCATGTCCAGTGCAAAGCTTAAATTCAACTTAATATTTTTCAATTTTACACTATAGGCTGTTTCAGAATTTTTTATTGATTTAATAATTACCGAAGAACGTGGTAACTCTGGATTAATAGATTCAATACAAGTTCTGAATAGGCTTTTTACTGTTACTTCATCCAGATCTTTCATTTCTTCCTTAGTATCCAAATATGCTCCAATCACTTCATTTACATAGAGTTCATTATTATCCACAATAAACACCTCCTATACTCTTTCCAAATTATTTGTATAAATTCTATATGGCTTAATCTCACATTCCACTATATAGTTATCATTTTCATCTTCATCATAATATCTGATCTGCCTTCCATCATGCATCAATATCCATGGTTCTCTTTCATAAGTTGAACACGTAGAATCTATAATTACACGTCCTGATGTTCGATTATTTTTGTAGTTATCTATTCCTGCAATATCAATACACCAGACAAATTTCGACATATTTAACCGGAGGATAATCGTCCTTAACTCTTCACACATTTCTTCGTTATTTCCTGCCTCACGCTTTAACGAATTTGCTGATGTCATATAAATTCTACTAATTTTAACATCTTCCCAACTCATAGTTTCAGATTCAACTAATGAAACATAACGTTCATATACTTCATTATATACAAGGTGCATTTTTTCATACAACGGAACAACCGCAAACTTTATTTCATATAGATTATAATCTACATCACTTGTCGAAGTTGGCAACTCTTTAGATACTTTTCTATACCCAAAGTAATTGTCCTCCATAACATATAATGAAGAAATCAATTTTGAATGTAATATAATCCCTGTCTGCTCATCTTTTAATTTATTTACACTGTCAGAGTTATCCAGCAAGCCATAATCTATACTTCCATGCCCAACAATTGACACGGCATGCTGTTTTGGTGATATAAATCCTACAATTGGAATTCCCGACTCTATATAAGCTGTCATTTCATCAAGGAAGCGACTGTTTTCTTCTTTCACTCCACCTCGGATAATCGGACTGAATCCGTATTCCTGAAACAAATCTGCAATTTGTACTGGAGTCAGACCATTAGATGGTGTTTTTCTTCCCATATCACCTTTAATTTTCTGAGCAATGACTCCCATAGTTGTATCCGCATAGTTATGATACTTATTTCCATAGTATCTTAATATAGTCCATGCCGCCACATGTGCACATACTGCTATATCAACTTCCTGTTTCATCCATGGGAAACACTTTATATCACGTTTATTATCCATGATATGCGCTTCATATTTTGCCAACATCAAATACGCCTCTTCATCTAGTAATGGTTGAGGTGATAGATATGTGGTTCCAAGCCTTGTACCTTTTACTGTCGGTCTCAAAACAATATATCCAAAATATTTTTCATCTTCTCCCATAATATGTAAGCGATAGCATTTTTTCGGAAATCCTCTAAATTTTTGCGAATAATAACAATAATATGTGCTAAGAAAATCCTTATCATGATATGGATATTCCACTACAATTCTATTGCACTTTATTCCCAAAAATTTTTTTAATGTATCTACTGCTTGTTCATCAATTGCCTCTTTGCCTACACATTCATACAACTTATTATAATCTTCTACGCTCTCAATAAGTAATTCACTGAATTCTATCAATTCTTTTCCCCCTTTCCGTGTTTCATTTCCTTTTCAGTACACTTTTATCTTTTGAAACGTGTTTAATATATGGATAATGAACGGTTCTGTTCCGAATCTTCTCCGAACTTTTCTCCAGCTCTATATCTGCTTTTCTTTCTCTGCCTGCCACTTTAAGACATACATAGTCACCATACACATCCATATTATGCCCATATTGCAAATGTCCAGGACAAATAAATACCTGTAATCATTATTATACCGATTATCAGATAAATAAACCACCTTTTTTGTCTCATCAAATTTTCTGTTATTAAATCATTTTCTGCACAATTCCTGCAAGTCCGTCTATTTCACTCCGAAGATTCATATTCAAATGACCTATAATTATTTGTTGTGTCAATATATTATGTATTTTCTCCATACAATCATCATGATTCATCGCAAATCTAATCCATAAGTATATGTTTCTGATATTGCTCATGCAATATCAAAAGCATAATGTTTGTATATATTCCCACAATATAACATTGTATTCACAGCTTATTAACATATATTCTAAAAATTGCTTAAAATATATTATACCCAAAATATTATTATACAAGGAGATTTTACAATGATTAATTTACATCAACTTATGAAAAAATATATTGAACACTGTGAGGCAAACAAACGCCTTGACAAGAAAACTCTGAAAGCTTATAGAATTGATTTAAAACAGTTTTCTGAATATTTACCTGTTACTGTTATTTCTGATATAACCCCTGAGCTTATTGAGAATTATATTGCCATGCTCAATAAAAAATACCAACCCAAAACTGTAAAACGAAAAATTGCTTCTATCAAGGCTTTTTTCCATTTTTTAGAATATAAAGACCTATTAAATGTAAATCCATTTAATAAATTACAAATCCACTTCCGCGAACCTATAAAATTACCACGCACTATTCCTGTACATACTATAGAAATATTTCTCTCAACTATCTATTCGTATCAAAAAAATGCAAAAACACTCTACCAGCGCCGTAACGCACTACGTGATGTTGCTGTTATAGAATTGCTTTTCAGTTCCGGAATACGTATATCTGAGTTATGTGCATTACAACCTCAGCACATTAATTTATATGATGGCACTATTCTTATTCACGGAAAAGGAAATAAAGAACGTCGTATACAAATTGCCAATTACTCTGTGTTGCGCATCCTGAATGAATACTATAATGAATTCTATAGCAAAATACAAAGCTGCAGTTATTTTTTCGTAAATCAGAAAGGAACCCCATTATCCGATCAGACCGTCCGGAGAACAATCAACAAATATGCTGACCTGGCTGCTATTAATCTACACATTACTCCGCATATGTTTCGCCATACATTTGCAACATCTTTACTCGAAGCTGATGTTGATATCCGTTATATCCAGGAAATGCTAGGTCATAGTTCTATCAACATAACAGAAATTTATACACATGTCGCTGTTGCTAAACAACGAGATATTCTTTTAAATAAACATCCAAGGAAGGATTTTAATATATAAATTAAATACTATATTTGTGCATTTTCGCAACTCATTTTATACGCATGAAATGGGTTGATTTTTTATTGATAATAAGAAGTTATCCATTGAAAGCAGTTCGAAAAGACAATAGATAATACAT
>OFMN01000165.1_pt1 | contig 70352 bp, 54 predicted proteins | sample 1541791 | NCBI WGS metagenome assembly OFMN01 (sample SAMN04209248, study PRJEB22552) | human gut metagenome | biome: gut; material: feces | host: Homo sapiens | place: USA: Oklahoma
TTTTCTACGGCGAAGGCAATCGTTACTTTGGCATCGAACTGGAAATTGACGGAGCGGGCAGAGATGATGACTTTGCGGAAGAACTGCTGGACATTGCCAATGCCCATGCAGACCTGCTTTACATCAAGACAGACGGCTCGCTGGACGATGGCATGGAATTGGTTTCGCACCCCTGCACCATGGACTATCACATCAATGAATTCCCGTGGGAAGACGTTATGCACCGTGCCGTTCGTCAAGGCTACCGCTCGCACCAGACAAGCACCTGCGGCTTGCATCTCCATGTGAATCGTAACGCCTTTTCGGACAACCAGGAAGAACAGGACGAGGTGATTTCAAGAATCCTGTATTTTGTAGAGCATCATTGGAATGAGTTATTGAAGTTTAGCCGCCGTTCCGAATACACCATGAACCGCTGGGCAGCAAGATATGGTTATGAGCATACGCCTAAGGCAATCATGGACAAGGCAAAAAAGGGTGGAAACGGTCGATATGCTGCCGTCAATCTCTGCAACTATCACACTGTGGAGTTCAGACTTTTCAGAGGCACTTTGAAATACAACACGTTCATTGCGACCATTCAGATGGTCAATCGAATCTGTGATGCCGCTATGTACAACACCGATGATTCCATTGCGAAGTTATCGTGGTCTGACTTTGTGGCAGACATCACAGAGCCAGAGTTGATACAGTATCTGAAAGAACGTCAGCTGTACATCAATGACAGAGTAGAAGAAACGGAGGAATATTGATATGTGTGCATTATTTGGTTGGCTGGATTACAAGGGTGTTGTGTCGGACAAGCTGTTGAAAAAGCTGACACAGGCTCTGGCAAATGCGGCAGAAGAACGAGGAACGGATGCGTCTGGTATTGCCTATGTGAAAGGTGGTAAGGTCTCTATCTACAAGAGACCGAAACCTGCCCACAAGATTCGCTTTAACGCACCCAACGGTACAAGGGCAGTCATGGGACACACCAGAATGACCACACAGGGCAACGAGAAATTCAACTACAACAATCATCCCTTTTATGGTCATGCCGATGTGAACTTTGCCTTTGCCCATAATGGCGTACTGTATAACGACAAGGAATTGCGTATGGAAAAACACCTGCCGCAAACGCAGATCGAAACGGATTCATACGTTGCAGTGCAGTTGTTGGAACAGCAGGACAAGTTGGACTTCGATGCACTCAAAAACATGGCGGAATCTGTGCAGGGTAGTTTCTGCTTTACCGCTCTGGATGAGAACAATACGCTCTACATCATCAAGGGCAGCAATCCCATGTGCTTGCTCCACTTTGCACAGCTGGGATTTTACGTCTACGCCTCAACAGAAAGCATTTTGAAAAAGGCATTGCAGAAGTCTGGTTTCCATAAGTATCCGTTTGAAGTGCTGCACGTGGAAGAAGGCACGATCTTGAAGATTGACCGCTATGGCTTTCTGACCTGCTCAACCTTTGAGATACAGGAAAATTTCCGGTTCGGTAAGTGGTATAACTGGTATGACGAGTTGGAGGAAGAGTACTATACCCAGCAGGAGGAGTTGCTGTTGGAGATGTGTAGTTGCTACGGCGTGACAGAAGAAGATGTTCTCCTGCTGTTGGACTATGGCTACTCTGCCGATGAGATCGAAGAAATGCTGTGCGACAGCAACTTGCTTTTGGAAACGATTTGTGCGGTTCGGTGCGAAGAGGAGTTTTGCTGCGAATAGGACAAATCACACACCGCTGACAAAAAGAAACCGCTTTCCCACATGGAAAATGGTTTCTTTTTTCCGAATGTAAAATTAAAAAAATACAATCGACCTAACATCTCCATAAAAAAAGAAAGGTGGTATTTCCCATGAAAAAAGAAGATTTACCGGTTTACAAAAACAACGAAGAACTGCCTCTAGTGTTATCGACGAATGACGTTGCAGGCTATCTGAACATCTCCCCCAGCATGGCATATGAGTTGATGCGATCGAAAGATTTCCCATCCATTCAGATCAAACGATGCTACAAGATACAGCGTGAACAGTTTCTTCAGTGGATCAATCAGACGACTGGAAAAGTACTGTAAAGGGGGTGTGTTTCATGAGCAGAAAAAATACAAATAACGAAGGTTCCATTCGCAAACGTGCCAACGGGACTTGGGAAGGTCGTTACACAGATGGCTACAACGATGCCGGAAGACAGATCCAACGTTCTGTCTATGGCAAAACCCGAAAAGAAGTGGCAGACAAAATACGAGATATTCTGGTAAAGAAACAATCCGGCACTTACGTTGCACCCTCCCAGTACCGGCTCGATGACTGGATGACACAATGGCTGCAAACCTATGCAAAGAACGCCATCAAGCCTTCCACATATATCAGCTACGAGGGCTACATTTACAACCATATCAATCCCAGTCTGGGCGGCTATCCCATTCAACGGATCACCACGCCAATGGTGCAGGAATTCTACAATCAGAAGTTCCAGTCAGGCAGCAAGAGAGGCGGCGGCTTATCCCCGAAGACCTTGCGAAATATGCACAATATGTTCCACAAGGCAATGGAGCAGGCTCGCATCAATGGTATGATCGCAGTCAATCCAACAGACGGCACGACACTGCCACGCAGAGAGCAAAATGAAATGCGTGTGCTGTCTCTGGAAGAAGAACGCCGGCTGCTGTCGGTCATTGGAATGCACCGTCTGGGCATGGCAATCCTCTTTGACCTTGCCACCGGACTTCGCATCGGAGAACTCTGTGCCCTCAAGTGGTCGGACATCAACTTTCAGAAACAGACAGTGAAAATCAGTCGTACCTTGCAACGAATCAAAAAGAGCCAGGCGGAACGGGACGACAACCTTTCCTATGGACACTGTACCCACATCATAGAGGCATCTGTAAAAACGCAAAGCGGTTTCCGAGAGATTCCCATTCCCAACAATGTATTTGCAAAGCTTATGGAGTACAAGGTGCAGATTCAGGATCAAGAGAAAGCCATGTGCTGTGGCTGTTATATGGATAATGGCTACCTCTTTGCATCACCTATGGGCGGATGTGTAGAACCGAGCCATATGCGTGATGTGCTGAACTACCTGCTCCAAGTTGCCGGTATCGATCATGTGAACTTCCACGCTCTGCGTCATACATTTGCCACCCGTGCCATTGAACGTGGGGTAAATGTGAAAACCCTCAGCGATATTCTGGGACATAGTCAGGTGCAGATCACCATGGATTTGTATTGTCACACTTCTCTTGACCATATGCGTGACGTCATGAACAGTATGGCAGATTTGTTTTAAGGAATAAAAAGGATAACAGGAGAGCTTGAGTGGCTCTCCTGTTGTTTTTTTGTGGAATCGATTCTTGTTTTTCGGTTGGAAATATGGTATAATGAGGGAAACGAAATGCAGAGTCTTAGACGTATGAATCAAATTTGAGTGAGGTAACGATTTTGAGCAAGGCATATAGAGTGAAAAAGGCATTACGTAAATTATTAAAAATTGTATTGATAATTACTGCAATTATTATATTGTTTGTGATAATATCTTTGGTTCATCATAAAATATGCAGTTCAAAAGAAAAAGACTTACTTACTCCTTTGGGTGAACTTGTAGAAGTAAACGGTCACAATATGAGCATATACACAGAGGGTGAGGGCAATAAAACGCTTGTATTTCTGTCGGGAGGTGGAACCTGCTCACCAATATTGGATTTCAAATCGCTTTATTCGCTTTTAAGCAGTGAGTATAAAATTGTTGTAGTAGAAAAGCTTGGTTACGGATTTAGCGATATTGTAGAGGAAAAAAGAGATATCGATACAATATTAAGCGAAACGAGAATGGCACTTGATCAAGCAGGAATACAAGGTCCGTATGTGCTTTGTCCGCATTCATTATCTGGATTGGAGGCTCTATACTGGGCACAGAAATACCCTGATGAGGTTGAAGCAATTGTCGGTTTAGATATGGCTGTACCGGCTTATTACGATGAAATGGACATAAGTATTCCTATGATGAAGTTAGGACATTATGGTGCTGTTTGGGGAATCACAAGGTGGATACCAAGTCTTGCAGAAAGCGATGCTATCAAATATGGAACGCTGTCTGAAAAGGAAAAAGAGATTTACAGAGCTGTATTTTATCAAAGGACAGCGACTGAAACCATGATAGATGAAGCCAAAGTCGTAAAAGATAATGCGAATATTGTGAAAGAAAACGGCATTCCGCAAGTGCCGATGTTGCTGTTTATTTCCAATGGTTCAGGTGGTACAGGTTTTACAAAAGAAAAATGGAGAAGTATTCCTGAAAACTATATTTCGGGGCATGACAATGCAAGCTATATTGAATTAGATTGTCCTCATTATGTTCATGACTATAAGTATCAAGAAATAAGTCAAGAGATCAGAAACTTTATTAAGTGAGTGTATTTTTTATCACCCCCAGTTTGCAGATGAGAAAACCCCTAAAAAGAATATTTAGCGGCAGACATCCAAATAGTATGGCAGATTTATTTTGAGGAATGAAAAGAACAACAGGAGGGCTTGAGTGGCTCTCCTGTTGTTTTTTAGGCTCTTTACGAAATGTTGGGGTAGTAAAATCCATCTGTAAACAGGTGCAAACGGCTGCGTATCAAGGCAGCAACCACGGCATCTCAGCCACCGGAGGGTTTATTTCCCACGGCTATTCCTTTTCCGGAACAGCGTATCTTTTGTCAATTGATCTGCGTATGTGTCCTATGCAGTCGATTTGATGATCGGCTTGCGGTCTGTAGTTCTCGCTATCCACCTGATGGAATCGAATAGTAGGTGTGTCATGGCGTACTTTCCGCTGCATCACAACCCGATACTTCGGGAATGCGGTAGTGATTGTTATCACGTGATCCTGGACGCAGATTTTTGTATTTGCTCCTGCTGTATTTAATTGTCAAGCTGCAAATGGTTTACTACCCAAGATCAAACTATCGTTTGATCTTGAATATATTATAACATAAAAAAACAGACTTGTAAAATCTGCGAATTTACCCTTTTGCAGATTTGACAAATGTTTTATTTTGTGGTATAATATATACCCTTGTTTTTACGGCTGCCCATTTTGGACAGCTTTTTCCATTTCTCGCCGCCTATACGAGCCGGAAAACATATGCAGGATGCGATTTCGGAAACGTCCAAAGTTTCGGTAGCCGTAGGCATTTCGCTTTAGTACCTTGATTCGATTGTTGCAGCCCTCTGTATAGCCATTGGTGTATGGGCAGTCAAACGACTGGAGTATTTCCGCTTTCCATTCCTCTATTGTATCGCAGCAAGCTTCAAACTCTTTCAACCCGCTGTTACGTGCAAGATTTAACCAGAGGTCTAGTGTCTGCTCTGCTGCTTCTCCGGTGTCACATTCCAGCACTTGTAAAAAATCATCTTTAATGCGATGGGCTTTGTGCAGTCGTTCTGACAGCTGGAGCATGGCTGCAACGTGTTCCTGATCTGTTTCTTCCAAATAGTCATATCGTTTGTTCAGCAGCACTCTGGAACGTTTGAACTGTACTCGCTCCTTGCGGCTGAGTTTCGCTTGCTCTTGTTTCCGGATCGATTCAAACGCCCAGATCACTTGCCGTATCCAGTGATACTTGTCTACTACCCGCACAGCCTTGGAAAACACCTCAGCTGCGGTATCCTGATAGGGCTTCCACATATCGGAAATGAAATGTGTGACATTTTCCCGTGCTTTCTCTTTCCATTGCAAGAAATACGATCTGACACCTTTCTTGTGCCGGTCTGGGAGAATATCCAGTACCTTTCTCTTTTCCGGATCAGTGACGATACACTGATATTTTTCCCGTCCAGTGTTGCCTTTGAATTCATCAATGGCAACGGACTGTTCCAGAATCGGTAACTCATCGAAACAAACATTCTGATCGAACGTGCGGATCACAGTAGATACAGATGTTCCCACTTCTCTGGCTACACTGGAAAAGGAATACTCATTCTCCAGCTTCCCACAGATCTGATTTGTTAGACGTGCAGTCATTCTGGCATATCTGGACAACAGATCATTCTTTTCCGGAAAACGCTTGCAGCAGCTTTTGCATACATACCGTCGCTTGCGGAGAATCAGTGTCGTTTCTTTTCCGAGGATCGATACCTCTTTGACCTTTTGCTGGCGATAGTCATGCACTGCATCTGTCAGAACGCCACACTCTGGGCAGGGCTGCTTCTGCCGTTCCATCTCTACATGGAGCGTGACTGTGTTATAATCGGATTCGATTTTTGTCAGAAGCAATCCGTCAATATCAAATAGCTGTGCGGCAAGATTAGTAGGCATGGCAGAATCTCTTTTCCGGTTTCACGATATTTTCTCCACGATTATACCAGAAACGATTCGACTTGTAAAATCTGCGATCTGGTGAATTTGCAGATTTTACAAGTTTTTGATTCTGTGCTATACTAAAAAATTGATCTAAAATAGAAAATGCTCTGATTACTGCCTATAAATCAGAGCATTCTATTATATGCTAAAGTTCTAGTCCTCGTATTGGTATAAAATCAAAAATGATGGTTTATTTTCTATTCTACGCAGTTCGCTATATGCGTGCTCCACAGCAGAATTTTGATTGATAAAACCATCAAAATTCTGTATCGTCCAATGATATATCTTGCAGGCATCAAATATTTCTTGTGTATCAATTGTAGCACAAGATGATAAGGCATATACGTCAATTAAATCTTTAGCATGATACTTATACACTAAATCGCTGGAAACTTCAGCGAATAAAGAGCTATCTGATTTCTGTTAGAGAAGTCAGATAGCTCTTTTTAGTTCATTAAGATAGATGTTAAAAAAATTGGTATTTCTCGCTCAGTATTGACCTTTCCATCTGTAATAAGCTGTCGTCCTCCGAACGAAAGTGTTTTAGCCTTCATATTGATATACTTAATACTCTTAAATCCGAACTCTTTTTTCAGCATTACATAATAAAGATCTGACTCTTTAGTCAATTTCTGTACTGCTCGATCAACGATTTGAATTGCACAATTCTTATCCTTTGCAATCTTGCAGGAATTCCAAATTACCAATTCCCCATATGAGGATTCTAGATTCTGCTGAATCTGTTCAATAGCAAGTCCATATTGAAGCATCTTTGGAATGACATCCTCTTCTTTCTCAGTGTCCCAGTATGTTCCAACATTCCAGCATATAACAATATCAACATTGGAACCAGAAAGTAGCTCATTAATGTTTGTTTCATCGGTAATATCGCACTCAATGAAACATACGCTATTTTTTGTCAACTCACACAATGAATCTTTAATTGAATATTGAGATGCAGAAATCAAATTGAAGGCTCTACTTATGCAATAAGGGTTTTGATCTAAAGCAATAACCGAATGACCTTCCTTTAACAAAGCAAGTGTGCTTTGCCCTGTACCGCAGCCAATTTCCAGTACCGTCTTATACGGAGATATTTGCATTGCCAGATGTTTGTAGCTATTGTGTTCCGCAAAATACTCGGCACTGCTGTTCCATTCGCTTGCATATTTTTCCTTTTTAGTCAATGACAGCCACCCTTTCTAATTGAAATACAGATATTGGTTTCCAATACACTCAATCATTCTTTGAAAAGCCTCTACCAGTGCATTGCTAAGCTGCTGGGATTGGACTTTCGCATAACCGGAAACATCGTCATATTTTGGGTAATTATAACACCACCTGTCGTAGTTCTCTCGGTTGATTTCTCCGTTGTGATGTTTTTAATATTGCATAATTAGTATAGCATATGAATTTAAGTTGTGTCAAGATAGTAAAAGCAAAAAAGCTAAATAATTTTCCGCATTCTTCCTGACAACGGTAAATTAGTTAATATAAAAACAATAGCAAATAACGTTAAGTAATTTGCAAACAACAGAGTAATCGTTGTGCGTCACGGTCAACAGTTGCTCTGTCAATTGATGTAAATTGTTTTTCAGCCAAAATTAATTTTGTGATTAAACCGCCCTTAAATACAATTGGAGCATCGGTAGACGAAATTCGTCCTAGGATGTCATACATAAATAATTCGTTTTGTGTCATGTACTATCCTCCATAATACGCCATCGCCATACTTGCCAATTTCGCAAATGCTGCCTCATTTTCCGGAAAAATACACAATCCCTGAAAACTCTCATCATGTGCAAAGTAATATGTTGCCAAAGCTTCTGTCAGAGCAGCATCGTCTGTTTCTTCGATTTGATGCAGCATATCATTTACAGTTTGCGTAAAACTTGTACAGCGTAATCCGTTCCGTGTGAAATACTCAATCCCACGAAAGTCTGGAACAAGGTTGTAGTTGATATTCTGATAAATACCTTTTTCCCGTGCATAAACATCAATCATCCGTTCATTCAGATACCCAGTAAAAAGTTCCATGTACTCTAGTGCAGACACGCCACATAAAATGACATCTTCCGTTACGACACTTTTTAACCACATTCCATGGGAGAGAAAATCACCGCTTTTTAAGGTTTCCGGCATTTTATCGACTTCCTCACATTTTGATTTCTCTATTCATACAATACACGATTTCACCGCATTTGTCAAGTGTTTTGCTCACCCGATTTATTTTTCTGATATGGTCAGCACACTCGAATTTTACAAACCTTATATATGGTAAGAACAACTAAACTCATCTATGCCTAAAGTTGCACTCATATTTTGGACAGTGTTCAAAAGGTATAGAAATCAATAAAAAAGGAGAATAATAATGGCTTCACTTTTTGTTATAGGAAATGGATTTGATATTGCTCATGGAATAAAATCCAATTATAGTGACTTTAGGGGATACTTAATAAAAACACATCAAGGAGTTAAAGTTGGAGATGACTACGTTCCTCCCGTACCGGAACCAACATTGCTTTCAGAATATTATGATGAAAATGAAGTAGTGGAATATATTATATATGTGATTAATCGCCATACTACTGAAGAATGGTCCGAATTAGAATCATGTTTAGGGGAAAAGATTTTTCCTACACTACGATCGGAAATGCGAGAAATATATATTGATGAAGAAGAAAAAGAGATTCATCAGGCAGTATGCTATAACCAAGACACATCCAGATCACTTAGAAATGTTATCTTAAAATTAAAGGAATTTTTTTATAAGTGGGTAAATACAACGTTGTCAAATTTATCTGATATTAAGAGTGACTCCGAAAAAAATAACATTTTGAAGAAGGGGAAAAGCTACTACTTGAATTTTAATTATACAAATACGCTCGAAAAGGTATATGACATACCAGATAGTAGAATTTGTCATATTCACGGAAAATGTGGTGATCCAATAGAAAAAATTTATTTTGGTCATAGCAATATCATAGAACCTCAAGAAGATCCTGTGTACTGGGGATGTGAAGATGACTTTTTCAAACTAAAAGAGCTTTTGAGAAAAGATGTAGAATTTGCACTTTATTCAAATCAAAGCTTTTTTGACAAATTAAAAGGTGTCGATAAAATATATCCATATGGTTTTTCCTTTTCTGAAACCGATGATATATATACGGAAAAATTGATTTCTCTATTTCCAGATGCACAGTGGTACTTTAATAAATATGATTATGAAGAAAAAAATGAGGTTATAAAAAAAATGAGGCAAAGAGTCCATATATCTGAAGATAAACCAGTATGGTAACATTACTCGTTTCAAAAATCGCCCGATTTGTTTTTCCGGCACGGATAGCACATCCGGATTTTAGTTACAGATCAATGCAGTCTTTTGACTTTCTTTCTTGTTCCGCAGCACTCTGCTCCGGAGCATCAGAGCCTTCACTGATAATTTCGTCCTTGTCCTCGAATTGCAGTGCAGCATTCAGGGCAGCCAGACGGCTGGATTTTTCCTGATACTCTGCTTCCTTGGCAAATGGCTTTTGCATCTCCACTTCCGCTGTGTTTTGCTGTGTCTGAAGATCTTCCAGCTGGTGCATGGCAGTCTGGATCCGTTCCTCGATACCACGGAGCACATTGTCAATTCGGGTGATGTTGCCGGAACTGTCATCGCCCAGTTCCAGACGATGTACACCGCTGTGTTCCAATGTCATGGTATATCCCTTTTGTAGCGGCTCGAAACGGGCGTACATGGCAAATCCGCAGTATTCGCCGATCTCTGCCTTGGAATTGTCCGGCTTGACAAAACTGCGAATTGCCTGCATCAGAGCAGCAGCAGCTTTCTTTCGTTCTGTGTACACCACACCACGAATACACATGGGAGAGAATCCGTCCGCATTGGGCGTGTAGTGTTCCGTATAGTGCTTCATGTCCTCTGTGTAATGCTGAATGAATTGCTCCTTTTGCTGAATTTGTTTCGGGTATTCGTTCCGGACCATGTTTTCCAGCCGGTACCGCTGGTTTCGCCAGCTGTTTCTGGATGCTTTCAGCTTGGATACCTCAATGTCCAGTTCCATCTGCTCTTTCAACCGGGGATCTCCCGTGCAGACTGCCTTCACTTCCGCATAGGATAATGCACGGTCATCTACGTCCTCCACATTTCGGTTGGGCGATTTGGATGTCATGATCTGACCGGTGATCTTCTGTTTCCGCTCAATGGTCTGCCAGCTGTAGGAATCAAAGGTATCCTCTGTGATATAGCGGTAAATGTGTACTTCTGCATTTTGATTGCCCTGCCGGATAATTCGCCCCTCTCGCTGCTCGATGTCGCTGGGTCGCCACGGCACATCTACGTGATGCAGTGCGATCAGGCGATCCTGCACATTTGTGCCTGCACCCATCTTTTCCGTTGAACCCAGCAGCACACGCACTTTTCCGGTACGTACCTTTTCAAAGAGGGCTTCCTTTTGCTTGTTGGTACTTGCTTCATGGATATATGCAATTTGTTCTGCCGGGATTCCCATGTCGATCAGATGGTTCTTGATGCTGTCATAGATGTTGGTAAATCCTTCGCTGCTCTTGGCTTTGTCCGGTGTGGACAAGTCTGAGAAGATCAGCTGTGCAGAAAGCTGTTCGCTGGTTTCCTGCCAGATATGGTATACGTTCTTGGCACACGCCAGAGCCTTGCTGTGTTCCGATTCCGGCAGGTCACGGTTCAGCAAACGCTGATCCAGAGCCAGACTTCTGCCGTCGTTGGTGATGGACAGCATATTGTCCATGGAACTGTCTACGCCGCCGCTGCGGATCCTGTCAGCACGTTCCATAAAGGATTGCATGAACTGCTTCTGAATCTCCGAGGAGGGCAGCACTTCATTGTGAAATACGGCTTTCGGTACGTCTAAATTCAGCATATCTGCGGTCTGAATGTCTGCAATCTCCCGGAATAGGTTGGTGAGTTCCGGCAGATTGTGGAACTTGGAAAATCTGGTCTTGACACGGTATCTTCCGCCCTCCGGAGCCACTTCTCCTGCGGTGACAGCTTCCAGATATGTGCCAGCCCAGCAGTCAAAGTGTATCATGCCCATTTCTGCCAGAGCATCATGCTGTAGGTATTTCTGGAAAGTGTAGGCTTCGGCAATGCTGTTGGAGATTGGTGTGCCGGTAGCAAAGGTGCAGCCTTTTCCGTGGGTGATCTCGTCCAGATACTGTACTTTCATGTACAGATCAGATGCCCGAACAGAACCGCTGGAAATTCCTACGTTCTGCATTTTTGTGAAGATCTCCAGATTCTTGAACATATGGGCTTCATCCAAAAACAAGTGGTCTATGCCCAATTCTTCAAAATAGACGGTATCATCATCTCGTTTTTTGTCCTGCAAAGCTTCCAGTTTCTTTTTGATCTTTTTCCGAGATGCTTCCATTTGCTTAACGGAAAAACTTCTGCCATTTCCGGAATGATTCAATTCTTCAATTCCTCTGGTGATCTCATCTTCCTGCTGCCACAGCAATGCCCGTTCTCGCTCCGGAGAAACCGGAATCAGGGAAAACTGGCTGTGTCCCATGATAATGGCATCATAGTCGCCCAGCATCGCCTTGGTGAAAAATTCTTTTCGTTTGTCTTGTTCAAATGTCGCCTGGGTTGCTACAAGGATATTGGCAGAGGGGTACAGCTTGATGTAGTCCGCTGCAAACTGTTCTGTCAAATGATTGGGAACAACCACCAGACTTTTCCGGCACAGCCCCAACCGTTTCAGTTCCTGTGCCGCAGCAATCATTTCAAAGGTCTTTCCGGCACCAACGGCATGAGCCAGCAGTGTGTTTTTGCCGAACAGGATTCTGGCAACGGCATTTTTCTGGTGCGGTCGCAGTGTGATGTCCGGATTCATGCCGGGCAGCTGTAAGATGCTGCCGTCATACTCCCGTGGACGGATGCAGTTGATCGACTGATTGTAGATCTGACAGAGATTTTCCCGACGGTCTGCATCTTCCCAGATCCATTCGGAAAAACGCTCCTTAATGGCATCCGCCTTGATCTGTGCCGCTTCGGTTTCATCTTTGTTGACCACACGGTGCTTTTTGCCGTCTGGATCCTCGTAATAATCTACCACTTCTGCCCGTCGAGAGTTCAACAGATTATCCAGAATCATCAGAGCATTCATGCGTTTTGTTCCGTAGATGTCAGTGATTGAAATGTTGTTTTTTTCCGTACTCCGTCCGCTGACACGATAGGAACCGGAAAAAGCATCAAATTCCACGTGGAAATTCCGATTCCAGAAAGAGATTTCAAAGGTTTCCTTGGCGAACTGCTCGTAGTACTCTGTGGGAATCCATGTGGTTCCCAGACGTACAAAGATGTCGGCAGCTTCCAGCCACTGGGGCTGCACTGCCTGTAACCGTTCTACGTTCAGGGTATATCCGGCATCCGTTCTGGCGGCATCTTCTGCAATGGTCAGCTTTTTCCGTACATTTCCGGAGAGATACTCATCTGCCGGCAAGTACGCATGGGAATCCGGATCCGCAGCATCATAGGACGGGTTGCGGAAAATCAGTCCCTGCAATTCCATATACAATTCTTCTTCTGTTTTTCCGGTCAGATTTTGCATATATGCCATGTCCACGCAGGCGTTTTCATTCATGCTGTAGGTCAGAGCATCCTGTGCAGTGTCTGCACTTGTGATCTGATACTTCTGGCGGATCGTCTGTTTCGTGAACAGGTCGGTTTTTTCTACAAATTTGCCTTTTTCATCTACTTTTTCCAGTGCAGACAGCAGCGTATAACCGGTATCTACTTCCAGAATCCTGCGGTTTTTCTTTTCTGTCAATCTGCCATACTGCTGCACAAACTGGTCGTAATACCGTTCCATTTCTTGCTGTTTGCTGCGGACTTCCGTATCTTCTGCACCGTTTAGCTGCAAAGTTACCAGATCCCGCAGACAATTCCGAATCGGCAGTGCAGCACAAATTCTGGCTTCTGCATCTGTTGTACTCTTTTGTTCTGCCTTGGTAAGATTGGTCAATTTCGGCGAAAAAGGCAGCATGACACCGTCCTTTTTGTAATACAGTTTGCCGTCCATAACGGCGTAGGAATAGTTCCGCACATTTTCTGCTGAAACAAACGGCATTTCTACCGATTCTTTCACTGGAACCGGTACTGGCGGCACTGGCAGGCGATTCACGGCACGTTCCAATTCCATGCTCAACGAATTCCGCAGCGTGTCTGCACAAGTACTCTCTACACCAAATCTGCCGCTGGTCATCTGCATTTCGCCCAGAATCATTTCCGGATGGTCGGCAAAATATGCGTTGATGCGGATACCGTTGGCATCTGGTTTCAGCTGTACCCACTCCGGCTGTTCTGTCATTGGTTCTGTCCGTTTCCGCAGAAACAGAATGTCTGAGGTGACTTCGGTGCCGGCAGCATACTTAAAGGTAGTGTTGGGCAGCCGGATTGCTCCCAGCAGTTCCGCACGTTCTGCCAGATACTGCCGGACAGATGCGTTTTCCTTGTCCATAGTACCTTTGGAGGTAATCAGTGCGACAATACCGCCGGGGCATACTTTGTCCAGCGTTTTGGCGAAAAAGTAATCGTGGATCAGAAAATGATGGCTGTCATATGCGGCATCATATACCGAAAAATCGCCGAAGGGAACATTCCCCACGGCGGCAACAAACGCATTGTCCTGAAAATGGGTCTTTTCAAAACCGTTGACCTGAATTGCAGACTGGGGATACAGCTGCTGTGCAATTCTGCCGGAGATGCTGTCCAGTTCCACACCAGAAAAATGACAGTTTTGCATACTTTCCGGGCAAAGTCCCAGAAATGTCCCGATGCCGCAGGACGGTTCCAGGCCGCAGGACGGTTCCAGAATCTCGCCGGAAGAGATGCCGATCCGTTCCAATTCCTGATACACCGCACGAATCACAGCAGGTGGCGTATAGAAAGCCGTCAGAGTAGATTCTCTCGCAGCCGCATATTCTTCCGGGGACAGCAGTGCCTTTACCTCGTCATAGTAACTGGATGAGGTTTCAAAGACTTGTTTTAGACCGCCCCAGCCCACATATTCCGCCAGTATCTCTTGCTCTGCTTCTGCTGCAGGTCGCTGTTCTGTTTCCAGTTCCTGCAATGTGCGGATTGCAAGCAGATTGGCTTCGATTCGTTCTTTGGGCAGTCCAATGCCCAGTGTATCTGAGGTGATGTGGTAATTCTGCGGCAGTTCGGCATTGCTTTCCGGCTGTTCTTCGGAAAAAACAGGATCTTCTGCCTGTTCCTCAACTTCTGTCTGCGACTCTACCTTTTCAAATAGAGTGGTATCCAGCAATCTCTCATAGGAGATGTTTTCCGTAACCACAAAGCTGCCGCTTGTTCTGGAAACGGTGCAATCGCTTGTGATCCACGGCAATGCTCCGGTCAGACCGACCACTTCACAGATCTCTCCGGTGGTCAGATTGCGGAATCGGTCGCCAATGGCAACGCCGCTTTTCGTTGTCACTTCCGGTTCTTTTTCCGGTGCAGCTGTTTCTTCTGCCAAAGCTTCCGGCTCGTATTTCCGGAGAGCGGCTTTCGCATCTTCCAGAGAAGCCTGTGTGTTGTACACCGGGTCAAAATGTTCAATGGTGTTCTTGGCATCACGAATGTGCCGTTGGATGTCCTTTGAAGTAATATATGTACCGGCATCCAGCAAGGCAGCGGTTTCTTTTGCAACTTCGTTCCACTTGTAAGAGTATTTTTCATGGGTTTCGAGTTCGATCTCTATACCGGACGCACCATGGTTCGCCATGTAGATCGGTGTGATTCCGCTGTGACCGCCGATGCCGTATTCATCTTTCAAGAATACGGCAAATTCCTTTTGGCTTGGCTGGTGATCGGCATAATAGTCGGAAACACGGAATTTCCCGCCGACAAAGCCCGTTCCTCGCATGAGTTCCAACTGCAATGCTGCTTCTCTGGAAAGCGGCTCAGTGTGGACGGATTCCTTTTCATCGTCTGACAGAGTGACCAGATCATTAAAATCCAGAACCGACAGCACATTCCGGTTCATTTCTTCCAGAGATTCGTACTGTTCTGTCCGGACAATGGAATTTCCATAGGCATACAGCATCCGGAATTGCTCCAAATCTGCCGTCACCTGAATTTCCATATCAGTATCTTCATCTGTGGTGTAGGCGATGAAGATGTTGGAAAGGTCTGAGAGATCTGCTTCGGAACTGTATTCGTCCATACAAAAGTCGTTGATGTAATTGATCGCCTTGTCAAGTTCCGGATCTCTGCTTTTCTCTGTAAGCATTCCCGGTTTCACAAAGTGAAACTGCATCAGCAAGCTGCCGTCTTCCAGGTAGGCAGTCAGTTCATTTTCGTCAAAATTCCAGTTCTTCGCCTTGCCAAAGTCCATGTGAATGTCTTTGCCGTATGGCTCTCCGGTTTCGTCAAGCTTACGAGAAGTAAAATCAACGGTAGAAACACCGGTAATGATTCTTTTTTCTCCGACGTATTCCGGACGGGTGTGGTCAGTAATCTCAAATTCCATGCCAGCTTTGACAGTTCTTTTGAGTTGAGCCAGATTCTTGACAACGGGGATCTCGATTTTCTCTGTCGGGCTTGTGATCTCTCGCAGCTGATCTTCCACACGCTCACGGATCACAGAATCCTCTATGCCGAGGATCTCGTAGATCTCTGTGGATTTTCTTCCGTACAAATCGGAAAAAGCAACATCTGCTGCAATATCTTTTCCGAGGTCGTCTGTGGGAAATGTATGGAGATACCACTCCCGCACATTACTTTGCAGTTCTGCTTTCTGTGATACACGGTAGAGGATCTCAAATCCCTTTGTCAACATATCCTGCTGCCAGCCGTCATAGACCAGTTCGTCAGATTGCCCCAAAATCACGCCGCCAAAATCCGGTGCATCCAGATCTTTCATGGTGATGTGCCGGTCATCAATCTCCTCGATCTCACGGCGTTTTCCGTCATAACGGATCACATCGCCGACTTCCAGACCAAGCGGTGATGCTGCCGGTTTTTCCGCTGCGATTTCCTGCAAGGTTTCCGCTGTCCGGATCGGATTTTTTGCCTTGAATTCCTCCAGAATCTGTGTTTCCTCCGGTGTTAACTGGGCGTGGGCTTCCAGAAACGGCACAAGTACATCCAGTGTTTCTCTGGCAGTTTCCTGATGCTCTGCATCATTGTAGGGAAACCGTTGGGCATCCAGAACACCCTGATTGAAGTCCCGAATGTGGTCGATCAGACTGCCGCCGCCTGTGCCTTTTCCGTCGCCAATGTCGAATCTGCCTTCATAGTGGAATTCTTCGCCGTCCAGTGTACCGGAAATCGTGAAGTTTGTTTTCTTATACCAACCGGCATGAAGCTTCGGATTACTGCGTTCTGTATGCTGCTTTTCGTCCAAAAATTCCAGTACCGCATTGGTCAGGGCAAAGCTGGCATCTGGATTGGCTTCGATAAAGTCCGAAAACAGGCTGCTCTCTGTAAACCATTCCTTGTTCCATACCATGGTCACAGAATCGGACACCGTTTCTTTTTCCGGCAAAACCTTGTAATTATACTTCATATCTGCAATGGAAGCAAAAGTTTTTTCCGTTTGCTCCTCATCTTCCAGAATGGCATAGAGAGCCTTTTTCATGCGGTTTTCCTTAACGGGATCGCCCTGCCAGTCTGCCATTTTTGCATCATCAAAAGCCTGTATCAAATGTTCTGCCGCCGCATCAGATGTCAGTGTAGGAAGTCTGTGCCGCAAATCGTCTATGGTACGTCCCTGTACAATATCCTGATACTCGCTTTCAGCAAGAGAAAGAATGGCATCTCCCACGGATTCATAGGAAATCGTTTTCCGTGCATTGCCATAGACCGCAGTCAATTCCGTTTCGCCAAATGTCGCAGAAAACGGCTTGTCGTTTTGCCGTTCAAATCCTCGCTGTATGCCAAGCAGAGCGACTGCCAGTTCCTTTCGTATATCTTCGCCTTGCTGCATTCGTCTGGCAAGAGCGTAGAGTTCCGGCTCAGTCAGACCGTTGCCGTAGATGCTTTTTTCACTGGGAGGAAATTTGTCCAGATAGCCATCCTCAAAAAAGACATAGCCGAGGCTCTCGATCTCATCCCAGGCAAGCGGAGCCTTTGCCAGATTCGCTACCAGATCCTCCTGCAAAAATGCCTTTTCCTCATCGGTCAGAGGGATCTCCTGCTGTGGCTTCTGCTGGTCAATGGCGTTTTGCAGGGCTTCGGAAAAACGATTGAGCCTGCCGGCAAATATCCGTTTGCTTAGCAGCTGCACACTGCCGTATATGCGGCGGAAATTGTGAGAGCGTTCAAAGGCTGCGGAGATCAGATCGGAATCCAGCTGTTCCAAAATCGCAAATTTCTCCAGATGTCGGGAAAACTTCTGCTGGGATGCGGTTAAATTGAATTGGGACCGTACCTGTGCAAATGCTGTCTGAATCATGTGCTGATGCTCCAGAAACGCATCTGCTGCCGGCAAATATGTTTCGATTGTGCCGCTTTCCTCTGCACGAATGGGATTGACATCTACCGGAATACCATGATATTGCAGCGGTTCTTCACTGTCGTGGAACAGGGCAAACAGTTCATCTTCCCGAAAATCTCCCTCGTATTCCACCAGAATATCCAGATCAGAATCCTCGTGTTCATAGCCTTTGCTCCGGCTGCCGTATACCACAATGTTTTTCAGGGTAACTGGTATCTCATATTCCCGGCAGATCAATTCCAGATCTGCTCGGATTGCTTCTGCAATTTCTGTCAAACTGTCGTTTTCTGATACAGCGGGGGCTTCCTGCATTACTGCAATGCTCTGATACAGTTCCAGATCAAACTGTGATACGGTGATATTACTGCTTTCCCGAATCTCCGCAGCAATGCTCTCCATGCCGTCAGATGCTGCATCATATTCCGGCAGCAGATTCCCCTTGATGAAGACAGAAGCATGGAAATCCCGCCACATAAATTCTGCGGTTTCCGCAGGTATTTCCACCAGCTGCTGCTGTTTTTCCATGCACTGTGTCATGATGGTGATTGCATCGCCGCTTTGCAGCTGATCCATTCCAATGTCACGACCTATTTTGATAAAATAGATGTTGTGTTCCAGCATAAAATCTGTACTGAGAATGCAGGACGGTGCAGCAATCACATATGCTTTTGACTGCTGCTGAATCTGGGATAAGCTGTCCCGTGTCAATTGGTTCGGATAGGTGTAATAGGCAGTCGTTCCAACCATGCCCAACAGATTCATTTCCGGAACCGGTTCGGAAAACAGGGACAACTGCTGTGTGTTTTCCGAAACTGTTTCAACTTTTGCTTCTTTTTCCGAAGCAGAATTGACAATATTGGTACTTTGGTGTATAATGATGTCAGAGTCAAAGCGTTCCAGGCATTGGGGCAATGGTAGCCCTAACACCCTGAAAAGCTCTTGGCTCTTTTTTTCGTTCCAGTATAGGAGAGCATTCGCATCTGTGACACGCTCCAGATACTGTGCAAAGTTTACTCTGCCGTACACACTGGTAATGAAATTGGTGGGGACTTTCTCCAGGTCATATGTGCCGGTACCGTTGGCTTGCAGGCTGACGATGATCGGCATACTTTCCTGATCTACTGCCAGCAGTGCAACAAGCATATTTCTCTGGTTGTGTGGCGAAATGGAATCAAACAGCATGACCGGTTCCTGCATGAGTTCCGGCAGCTGCTTGACTTGTTCCACAGACAGACCATGCCAATGACTGTTTTTGCCCTTGGGGTGAACTGCATCACGCAAGTGCTTTTGGGTATACAGCATAGGCAGCGGCTGGCAGCCTGCCTGAATCAGAATTTCCGGTGTATCGCACACCTTCAAGGCATTGTACTGGGACAATGCTCCGGCAAGTGCCTGATCAACTTCTAATGCAAAAGCGGAAACAGATGTCGCTTCTGTTTCCGCTTCTTTGATTTCTTCATTTAATAGTGCAGCAGTTCCGGCAGTTTCCGAAAGTCCTCCGGTGTCTTGCAGTGATTGATGATGTCCAGTTCCGGTGGAATCCGGTATACGATCTGCTGCAATACCTGTTCCTCGGCTTTCCGGCTGGCTTTCTCGCTCTGCTCCGAGTACGTTCCTGTTTTCTGCTCGATCATGTATCTGGTGAACAGTTCCCGGTATTCTACCTCCGCTCTCAGATTGATCTCGTGATGCAGTACCAGATAATAGTCGTTCTTCAGAGAGAATATCAGCTGTTCCGGATGATTCTGTTGCATCCATTCCCACCAGATTTTCCCGTATCTGCCCAGATTCTCCCGAAATCCGATCCGCATCCAATCGATGTCCATCAGAAGACTGTCCTCGTTCATGATCAGATCCAACATATCCTCGTTGGCTTCTCGTTTCAACATTTTTTTGAAGTCGTTCAGTTGTTCGTAGTTCATTTTGCACCTCCGTCTGAATCGTATTTTCTTTGATAGCTTCTTTCATTTCACCGAGAGCATACCGGTATGTGAAATTGACAATTCGGCAAAACCGAATCAGATTCTGATTATCCCGGAAAAAGTCCATTGCGTCCAGATTTGGTTCGGGAACAGTCCAGGTAATATCGCTGTTCCGCTGTATCCGAAGTGCAGTTATATAGCTTGCTGCTTCCCGGAGCGATGTCACATACTGCTCCCGTCGAGCATCATCCAGCCCCATTGCATTCATGTGGGATTGGATTTCCGCCTGAATTCTGGGGTGCTGGAGATAATGCTCCACGGCTCCGCTGCACAGTTCCGCAGCAGTTGCATAGTTTGCATGATGTGCTGTTCCCAGCATATGCCGGATCGCCGGTTCTTCTGCGGCAGTCAGCCGCCACGTGACCGGCGTTTCCGGATTGTCGGTCTGAGAAACGTCAAACAAAAACAACAGTGCATTTTTGCTGGGCGTTTCGTCAAATACAGTGATGCCATGCTCTCCAGTTCTGACATAGCGTCCGCTCTGATTCCACTGGGACGCACTGGCGATGTACATGAGGTTGGGGTTCTCTCGGTATACCAGTGCCGCATTGGAAAACGGCAGCTTGTATAAGTTTGCGGAGAAACGCAGAAATTGCAGCATTTCTCCCTTGTCGTGCAATAGGCGGTTGGTGATCTCTGTCCAGTTGCTCTGGACTTCTCGCATCGTTGCCATAACTTGCAATCTTCCTTTCTACTATTATATATGAGATTTTCCCTTTTTGCAAGAGAAAATCCAAAAAAGCGAAACCACAATTGTGATTTCGCTTTTTTTGCGGTATTCTGTTGTTGGAAATTTAAGATGTGATAATTTCCCGATAAACGGTGCGGTAAGCATCATCGCTGACCGCATCAATGGCTTTTTCCAGTTCTTTTTCTTCAAAAATGCCGTCCGTTGCTTTCTGTACAATGTCACAGCTGCGTTCCATTGCTCTTTCTGCGATGTCCATAGCATGGGAGATCAGCATATCTCCGGAAAGATAACTGAGGTAAGTTTCCGGTTCGTAGTCCTCCAGATATTCAATCCTTTGCAGGGCATAGCCGCCGATCTCGTTTTCACTGTCCGGCAGGATCATTGCCGGGCAAGTGGTTTTATCTTCCATGGTCATCATGGGCAGTGTTTCTCGCTGCGGCTCGACAATGTGAAACTTCTGTTCAAAGCTGAGAAGATCATCATATTTCGGGAAAAGCTTTTCATAAAACACGCCGAAAATGCTGTCTACCATGCGGTGAATCTTGATCAACAGGAAAAACAGAACGTCCTCATTGGTGCAGTATGGCTGAAGCTGCAATGTGCCAGCTGGGATATAGCTGTTAAACCGGATCTCACAGCGGCTGAGAAGTTCCAGCCAGACTGCGTTTATCAGTATGTTTTTCAGCCATGCCGTTTCCGCTTCGATTGCTACATCACTCTCAAAAGGTATATCATCTGTGGGCATAATGCGGGAACGCATATCTTCTACCGATACTCTGCCGGTACATTCTCGGAACTGATCGTACCATTCTTCTGCCCGCATTCCATTCTGCACTTCGGATTCTGCGGCTTGCTTCAGGGCAATGGGTATTGTTTCCGCAGTGATGCTGCTGTAGGATCTCCGCAGCGTTTCCACTTCCTGTATCTCAAAGTGCGGATGCAGCCGCCACTTTCGCTCCACAACAGCACCCAGTCCCAGCACGTCATTTATTGCCCAGGCACGTTCCAACTTCAGATAGCTGTCATCGTGTTCCGTCTGCACATTCAGCAGCCAGAACGATTTGCTGCCGGGTTTTGCCTGCCATTGCTTTTCACGCAGCTGTGCTTCTGTAATGTATACGTCAGTTTCCGGAGCCTGTTCATAGATCAGCAGCTGATTGACCAGCGACTGTTCCTCATTGGCTCCGGCAGTCAGCAAAAACTGCCGAAAAGCAGAATCATCGTAAATATTGTCTGCTGTTTTTGTCTGCTGCATGATGCGGTCAATGGAACGCTGCAAGGTTTGACCAACTGTGATCGAATTTTCTGGATAAATCATTGTCTGAGTTCCTTTCTGCACTTATAGTTCCATACCTCGGTTTCTTCGGTGTAAAGCACGTTTTTTGGCTTCTTCTACCTGTCGTGCGTCCACCTGCACACCATCTACACAATGCTCATATACCCATTCTTTCAAGGGCTGCATCTGGTTGGTTTCGTAGTATTGTACTAGCATGGTCTTAAATGTACCATCCAGTTCTACCGGAATGGAAATGATGCCTTTTCCGTTTTCGATCATAATTTTGTTGGCAGTCAGCGATGCAACACGTTTATTTCCGTCTTGAAAGATCTGACTTCGCATCGTCCAGAGCATCACAGAGATTGCTCTGTCTGTTACATTTTCAATGGTCAGTAATTCCTGCAATTCATTGTGCAGCTTTTCTACATTTGGCAGTTCTGGTCGCCATGTTGTTCCGCTGATTCCCACGTCGCTGAAACGTGGCACACCTAGTTCCCAGTATTCCACATCTGCCTTCGCAATCAGTGCGTGAATATCTTCCAGAAATCCCAGATGCAACGGTTCATTGATATGCTGGATCACATATTCCCATCCATCTCGCATATCACAAACCTTGCGAATTTCATTTGGCTTTAAGTTCCCAACATTTACATTGTTTAAGATGTCATTTGTCTGGGCAAATGTTACCGCAATGCCCTCCAGATTGGCACTTTTGTAAATGGAATCCACCAGCATTCGCTTGGCAAATGAAATGTTGTACTCCTGCGGCATTGAGAATTTATCCTGCATAGTATTGGCTCCTTTCTGCTTTAGAGAGAAATACCTTGTGTTCGTTTTCTCTCCGGAAAATCAATTCCTTTGATACAAGTGCTATATATGAATTGCTTGGCGTTGTCCAGTGTATCATGGTTATAGTAACTCAGCAGAACTGTCTGGAAGGTTTCGATTTCTTTTTCCGGTACCAAAATCAGTCCGCAGCCATTAGCAATCATGATGTGGTTGGCAGCAAGCATTGCAGTACGCTTATTGCCGTCCCAGAAAATTTGCTGCTTGATGAGCCGGAACATGGTTTCAATTGCTCGTTCCGTAGGCGATGGGATTTGCTCCATTTGCTGCAAAAAAAAACGAACAGCATCTGCGTTGGGAATTGGCGGTATATAGTCCGTTCCTCCAACACCAATTTCTCCAGTTCGCAGCTTGCCCCATTCCAATGCTTCATCTTTTGCCACTTCACCATGTATTTTGCAAAGCCACTCTAAAGTCAATGGTGCTTCCGGTTCCTGAATCAAGATCTGCCATGCGTGTTTTAGGTTTGTGATTTTTAGAATATCCTCTACAGAAACATTTTGCACAGCTGCTTTTTCGACAATGGCATAGGTTTGCGGAAAGGTCACATTGATTCCTTCAATTTTCGCACTTTTCCAAATACTGTCGATCAGATTTCGTTTTGCCAGGTAAAGATTTTGTTCTAATGTCAGGTGATATTTATCCTGCATTGTCATCTTCTCCTCTCTGTTCTGCAACTCTTGCCGTCAAGCCGTTGATCTGTATCTCCGGACTGTCCAAATCGATCAGCAGATACCGTCTGCCATTGTTGTTTTGTGTCCGCACCTTGCTTTCTGCATCTCCGACAATTTGCAGTGTCACACCGTCCAGCGTGATGGTCGTTTTGCTTTCGATCAGGTTATTGACGGCAATCGGCTTGCCCTGTGTGGCTTCCTTGTATGCTTGCTGCATGGCTTCTGCACGTTCCTGACTGACACCGGAATCCAGCAGAATATTCCGCACATGAATATCGTCAATGATCGGCAGATCCGGCTCATTGACGTACTCTGCGGCAATGTCTTTGAGTTTTTCATTGATGCTGGTGATCACCGGATAGCTGAGTTCGTCTTTCACAATTTCCTGCAAGAGCGTCTGGAATGTTTCCTTTTGTTCCTGTGCAGTCAGTGTAAATACACATCCCAGCACATCTTCCACCATGCTGACATTGATCTTTTTTGGTTTACGGGCAGAATACAGCACATGATTTATGTCCGGACCTCTGCCGGTAAAAGTGGGATAGAGAAAACCATCTGAGGGGATTTCTGCGACCACTCGGTCACATTCTGTTTTCCGCTCAATAGATTCTTCTGATTCATTGTACACTAATCCATCCACACGGGTTTCTACCGTACAGATGGCTACAATCAAAAATGGATATTCATAGGTATCGTAAGGATTTTCTGCTTCATCTGCGGATTTTTGAAAGACTGTGTAATTGCACTGACCAATCAGAATGGCATAGGTAGAGAGATAGTCCAAATTGTCAGCGATCTGGTGCATCAGCAGCGAAACAGCATCTTCGTTCTCCAGTTTTGTTTGCAATGCTCCGTAGAGAACATTTTGACTGCTGCCTTCCTCGTAGGTTTCCTGTGGGAACTCATACTCGATCAGTCCTTTTCCCAGTGTGCCGGAGAGGACACGCTTCAGCGTTGCCATCAAGCACTCATTTTCCTCTGCCGGAATGCTGTGATAGGGGCGAATCTGGATGTTATGGATATTCCGATCCACATCGACAAATGCAGTTGCCACACGATTTAAGGTAAAGCGATCACTGGCTACGGAAAAATGTTTTTTCAGTTCGGATAATTCTTTTTTGTTCATGGTATTCCTTTCTACTTACCATATGTCAAAGCATAAATTCTGCGTCCGCCTACAAAGAAACGATATGCCGAGTTTTGCGTAAATTCACTTGCACTTACCCATGCTACACCAGTGGACTGCCACTGGATCGTTTTGGTTCTTGGGTAGGATGCTGCGGAATCCAGAAGCAGATATTTTCCGGTTTTCTGATCATAGTCCACAACGGAGATCCAGTGTCCCGGAATATTGGCACAGATCGTTCCACCGTTTCGGACGTGCTGCAATGCAGCATCTACGCTGTATAACTGTCCAGCATACTGAACGCCATAGTTTTTTCCGAATGTTTTTAAGTATGCCGGAAAGAAACGTACATCGACACCGGCGTGTGCGGTACGATAGCCGTTGGTTTTTGCCCAATCTGCAATCGTGATCGGATCAAGAAACACATTTTTCTTGTAATACACCGAGTTGATCACGGAAAAGATACCGCACGCTGAATTGGCGATCGTCTGGTCGTTCTCGCCGCAAACTGTCCAGATATAATTGTCCCACCGGCGAATACCGATCAGGTATTTGCTGCGTTGCTGTTCTGCACCATCTGCTTGTTGCCAAGCAATCGTCTGCGGTGTCATGCAGCCGGTTTGTCCAAAGTGATATGTCTTTCCGTCTATTACTGCATCACCGGTTGTAATGCCATTGCGAGTGAGATAATAAGTTTCTCCGGCGAGTGTCTGCCAGCCCATCAAAGCTGTGCCGGAAACAAAATAATACCGTTTCCCGTCAATATTCTGCCAGCCGTTGACGTTTTTTCCGTCTTTTGTGAAATAATAGTAGGTCTTATCAAGGCACAACCAGCCAGTTTGCATTTCACCGTTGGACTTGAAAAAATATCTGTTATTATCCAGCTGTTTCCAACCAGTTTGAGCAAAACCTTTTTCCGTAAAATAGAATCTTTTTCCGTCAATCGTCTGCCAGCCTGTTTGCAAAATGCCGTTTTTGCTAAAGCATTTTCCATACCGACTATTGATCCAGCCATTTTGAATCGTTCCATCTTCTGCATAATAGGAAATTGTTCCATCAGAAAATGTGCAGAAGCCAGTGTGCTGTTCTCCGGTTTCATTGTCCAACAGATAGCGAGTGCCGTTTACTTGAATCTCACCAGTTTGTTTTCCGTTTGAATCTGCATAATAGCGACTATTATACACAGAAATCCAGCCAGTCTGCGCTGTACCTGTTTCTGGATCGAAGTATACTCTTTTGCCGTTTACGGTACGCCAGCCCGTTTTCTGCACACCATTCCAGTCAAACAAGTAGAAAACATGGTCAATCTCTTGTTCTCCTGTCACTTTTTGATGCGTTTCTGGATCAAAGTAATATCTTTGTCCGTCAATATTTTGCCAGCCGGAATACTCTGGTTGAATTTGTGTTGTGTCCGTTGCAATTACAGTTGCTCCTGTTGCAATTGGCGGTGCTGCTTGTTCTTCTGCAAAAGCATGGCTTGGGAAAAACAATAGTCCAGCAGCAATTGCAATAAGACCGCTGTAAAAAAGTGTCTTGTTTCTTTTCATTTTTTGATTTTCTCTTTCTGTTGTAAGATGCGATATTTGTTCCTAACTATTTTATCACAATTCTGTCCCGGTGTCAATTTAGTGCATCACAGTCCCAAACTACGATTCCTTTTAGCTTGCCGATGCAGCAGCTGCTCAGTTCTTTGATACAGCAGGGCATATTCTTCCATCGTCAACTCGACTAGCTTGGTTTTTCCGGCTGTGTTCCGGCATTCAGCCCGCACATACGCAATACTTGTCGGATATACCGCACAGCCTTTCCGATTCATATCTGCCACAGTTTCTTGAGGGGATACCCATGTGCCAGTTCGGAGTTTGATCTGTTTGACCGCTGTGTGCAGCTGTCCAGTTTTTTCTGGTACAAGACGCAGTTTTGCTTGTCCGGCAGTTTCTTGTATCCGGTGATATTCTGCAAGCACTTTTCCCATTTCCAGATAGGATTGCATCACTTCTTCTACACCGATCCATAGAGAAGTAACAGCTGTTTCTTTTGAGATGCAGCGGACTTCCGGCTGGATTTGCCGCCAGTTCTGCTGTAGATCAGCTAGTTCCTTGACACAGGGGGTGGTTTCAAATCCCTGTCCATAGTGACATTTCCGAATCACGATCTGAACAGTATCGTTCAGCTGCTGCGGTGTGCTAACGTTTTCCCGAAATGCCTGAAATGCTTCCGATTCCTTGATACTTTCCAACTGTATCTCTCCGGAAAAGAAACACATTTGTTCAACTCTATTTGCGGACAGAATCACCTGAGAAAAGGTGTATGCGTCTGTTTCCGGTGTCAGTGCCTGCAAGGTATCAGCGATCTTCTGAAATCGCTGCTCTGCTGCTTGATATGCACTTTTTCCGGCTTCGTACCAGTCTGGATTATCAGCACAAAAGCCGTCTTGCATTTCTGCTTCAGCGTGTATCATTTCTCCCGTTTCGTGAAGCATTGCCTGTACATATGGCACTTCTGTTCCGTGGATACGCCGGATCTCCTGCAACACTTCGATGCGGTTTTGCAGCGTATCCGCATACGTTTTTTTCCATGCTCCGAGGATCACTCTCAAAGATGTTTTGTCTTTTCCAATACGAATGCCGTTGCTGTCATCTCGATACCAATTTTCCATATGATTTCTCCTTATCGTGCAATGCCTTGACTTCTCTGATGCTGACAGAATGCTCTTTGAGCGTTTTGGAACAGTTCATTCTCCAGATTTGGCTTTTCCTGAAATCCGGTAGGTTCTACGGAAAAAGCAGTGACTGCGATCCCATTTTTCAAAACGATTACATCGCTGACACTGAGGGAATGTCCCATATATCCTGCCGAAATATCTTGGTTACACTTTGCAAAAATGGCATCCAGCTTATTGGTTCCGCTGATTTCTTCCATAGTTCCATGATATACCATATCATAATCGCCGAGATGAAGCGTGGCACCCATTTTTTCCTGATCTTCACTGCTGAAAAAGCGAATGCCATGATAAGCTTCGCCTTCTTTGATCTGATAAATACAATATTCTGTGGCGTGGTCAAATAAAAGATGCTGTTTCTGAGCAGTCAGCTCTTTAATCTTCTCCTGGTATACAGCAATCTGATCTACAGCATAGTCTCGTTCTTCGATGCAGTGAATGTAGGGAACATATCCTTCGCTGCCCTCGTTGTACAGATCATTGTATGCTTTCATGCGGCGGCGTACTTCCTGACGAGTGGGAAGATCTTTCTGCATATTAATTTTTTGCAGTGTATTTTGATGAGAGGTCAGATCGTATCTGGCTTGTTTGATCTGATTGTCAAGTCGAAACGCCCGAATGGAAACCGGCGTTCCTTCGGTAATAGTATCGGCAAGGAATTGCTGTACTTTTTCCAGCATTTCTGTTCGGATGCCGATTTTGGGAATGCCACGAATCTGATACATTCCTGGCACAGAGGATTCCATGATCGTCCAAGAGACTGGATTCCAGCTGTGATCCAATTGCTTATCATTAAAATATGCAGTCAGACTTGCTTGTTCTACGACTTCTAGCTTACCAGTGGGACAAATGTTACCGTCTAAGTTGTTGACTTTCTCCTGAAACTTTGCCTGATATTCCGCTTCTAAACGGATTATGCCGTTTTTTCCTTGCCATTCTAGCGTGTGTACGGTATTGCTCATAAGTATGTTCTCCTTTTGTATATACGGAATTGTCAATGCGTTTTCTTTATAAATACGGCATCGGATCCACCTGTGTTCCATTCTGTTTGATTTCAAAATGCAAATGTGTTCCGGTAGAATATCCGGTACAGCCTACATACCCGATAATATCGCCCTGATTGACCGTCTGTCCGACGGATACTGTAATGGTCAGCATATGTCCGTACAGGGTAGACGTTCCGTCACCGTGAGAAATCTCTACCCGATTTCCGTAGCCACCGCCGCAACCGCAACTGGAGTTTTTGGGATAGTTATGTGGACAAGCATTGTCTGCTCTGGTAACGGTTCCGGAACGGGAAGCAACGACTGGCTGCCCCTCGATACCGCCGTCGGAAATGTCGATGCCCTTGTGTAGGGTTCCCCAGCGATAACCATAAGTACTTGTGATGTTTGTATGCCCCGGAACGGGCCATGCAAACGTGGCTCCGTCTGTAATAAATTGTACGTCCCCACTGCTGACACTGTAATATCGCAGCACATGAGGAACGTATTGCGGATCGCCATAGATACCCCATCCTAGGCTGGCTTTTTGCATATCAGAATAAGCTTGAGCATTTTCTTCTGAATACACACCATTATAGTTATTCCATACCCAGGTAATGTATCCCGTTCCATAATTGTATCCTTGCAAGGCAACTTTGATGTGATCCATGTCGTTGGGATCCGTTACTCGTGCCATTTCCAGACACGTCCGCACATAGCCTACGCCCATGCGGATTGAATCTTCCACCGTTGTCACAGAGCCAAAATTCACCTGCATCACATTTGTTCCGACACCGCCGGATTCCTGCATCATGATGGCTTCGATCAGGGCAACATATCTGCCAATTCCATTGTCATTGGCGTATTGCGTAATCAGATCGCTATATTGCAGTACACTTTCACTAACTGTAGCTGTACCATTGCTGATATTTTGTCGTTTCTGTTCTTCATTTGCATTATTGCTGCCAACAATGCAGATAAAAACAGCCAAAAAGCAGAATATAATAAATAGGATCAGTCCAATTACAAAAAATATTCCACCATTTCCCGATGAAGTAACCGATGCTGCTCCTTTTTTTGCAGCTGATGAAGCGGACCGCTTTTTTGCTGCCTTTTTGGAAGTTTCTTTAATCGCATTTTTTTTTTGCTTCAGCTTCAGCTGCTTTTTTTGCTGTCGCTGCTGCATGGTTTTTTGCCTGTACTGCAGCAAGACTTTCTTCTTGCTTTCCAGTGCGAATTACTGTATAATCTTTTGCAATTAGGTTTTTCTGCTCATCTGAAGATGTGCGAATACCTACTATATTTTCTCTTGTTTTAATCTGTTGACTAATATTTGTAACAGGAACAACAATTTCTTCTTTCTTTGGCGTATATGGTTGGGAAACATATGTATATTTTGAACTATATGATTCAGAATATTGTTTCTTTTCTCGTAAGATCCTTTTGTGGATAGGCTTTTTTAATGATTGGTTTACACGCTTGATGGAATGATCTGTTTGCTTATCCGTTTCTTCAATCTCATTTGATTTTGGTTGTTTGTTTTTACGTGGCTTTAAGCACATATGTTTTATTTGCTGCTGGGCAAATGTGCTGACGGTTCCTCTTTGAGAAATTGTTTCCTTTTTCTTCAGAATATATATTGATTTTTGGTTAGGAGCTAGTTCCTGATGCAAGTGTATCTCATGATTGTCAGTATTTCTTTTTCGGATGTCAGACAACTTCTGTTCACCTCTTTAATGATACATCTTTATGCACTTGATTCCTTGGAACACCATATTAAAATTCTGGTCGATCCAGGAGCCTTCTTTCACAAAAACCTGAATGGTTTGCTGCTGTTCCACAGGAACGTCCGCAGATCCGCTCACTGGATAGAGTCCACATTTGACAACAGATTCCGGAATTGTAATATTCAATATGCTTTTGCAATTTCCAAAAGCATAATCTCCAATTTCGGTTACACCATCTGGGATGACAACATTGATTAGACTGCTGCATCCGTAAAACGCAGTGTTTCCAATTGTTTTCAAGCCCTCATTTAATGTCAGCTTGTACATTCCGGTGCAGCCATAAAAGGCAGTATCTCCGATACTTTCCACGCTTTCCGGAATCTCCAGTTCTTTGATTCCTGTACAGTCTTGAAAGGTACTTTCTGAAATGATTTGAAGCTTTTCCGGAAATGTTATATCTCTCAAGCTAGTACAATTACTGAAAGCGTAGCTTCCGATTTCTGTATATGGATTCTGAAAAGAAAGCGACTGTACCGTTGGATTATTTTGAAAAGCATTGTCATTGATTCGAGTGCAGTCTACCGGAATTTCTACAACGGGAGCATAATATCCAGCAATGCCATCAATTGTAGTTGGCTGCATTGCATTTCTGCTGTATTCTACATGAACAGAGGATTCATTTGATCTTGTGGTATAGGTTGGCGTAGTGTTTGCCTCTTCAGGATACAACGGAGAATGTGTTGAGATTATGGTCGTTTCTGTGCTGTTCGTTGTTGTACCAAAAAATGTGCTGCTCACCGCAGTCGTCTGCGTGGTTTCTTCTGCTTTCTTGCTGTCATCATTGTTCTTTTTGCAGCCGGTAAAACAACCGCAAAGCAACGAAAGTGACAGCAAAAAAAGAATGCCTTTTTTGTTTTGCATAATGATTCCTCCTAATAATCGATGTGTACAAATTCTTCTGGCTTTTTGGTATCCCGATATTCAAGCCATTTTGGCTGATAAGATGTGCCATATTTATGATAGAGAAATTGCAACCCTTGTCGGCAGAGAGCATCTTTGCCCTCATTGCCGATGAAGCAAGCCGTGATCTCGGCATCATTCACAGTACAGCACACAGTTAAAAATTGCATAGTTGTTCCTTTTTGACATTGTAAAAGAAAACATGATAAATACCTCTCACTTTTTCTTTTGCTTGCTGTATTCTTTATACATGAACCATAGCCACTTTACAGCACTAGTTTCAGATGCTTTGGCAGATTTTTTCGCATATTGCCAAAGATATTCGCACCCATTGATCTGTATCTCCTCACCATAAAGTGAAAAGTGATCTTTTTCTAAAAACTCAGTAAAATCCTGCAAGTATACATCAGAAAAAATCACTAAAATCACAGTGCCGAAAAAGGTAATTACAGATATGATCACCATCAATATGGTAAAAACAGCATTGTCAATTTTTTTGCACAAAAAAGCGGCAATGGCTAAGATCAACAGAATGATAAATGCAATCACAGTTCCTTTTAAGGAAGTATTTCTTTCCGATTTTGCTTCATTTTTCTTCTTTTCCACAGCAATTCCTCCTTTCCGCCGATGCGGTTTTGAAAAGATATATCACATGGGAATCACCCGACCTTTCATATGGTGTAGATTTACTCCGGCAAACTTGTAACCAGATGCACCATAAATCGCAGCAGAACCAGTGCATCATCCGTTCCCAGTTCACCGTCTGCGTTGCAGTCTGCATTTTTCAGAGCCTGAGAATTCAGTGTGATTGAGCCAGATGCTGCCTTGTTCAGCAGTACGGCATCTACAATGTCAATTTTTCCATCCAGATTGACATCACCGTACAAAACAGAAGGACTAGCATCGGAAAAAGAGATCTCTTTTTCATCGCCCATTTCGGCTACCGAAAATTCCTCAGTTTTCTGTGCAGTCGTATCTGCTATGGCATAATTGTCGAAAGCAAGCTGTAGTGTGACTGTCCCATTTTCCGGCATAATAAAATCGGCACAGTCCAACGCTCCATAAGAGGTGTCCGTTACATCGGTTTCCGCATTGCCAGTGATGGAGCGATAATGTTCCATACGCTCTGTGTTTTCCGGATCATCTTTTGGGACAATGGAAATGTGATCGCCGGGTGCTGCGGAAATGGTTACAGTTCCTGTGATTAACACTGGGGTTTCCACTTCGATTGTGACATCTTGTCCGCTTTTTCCACGAATTGCTTTTGTGATGTCCAGATTTTCCGCTTGTGTGTCGTAGCCGATCAGATGATAAGAGAGATTCCAGCTGTCTGTTTCTTCTTCGGCTGGAATGGGAAATGTTAAGCCATCTCCCAAAAAAGCAGAAAAACCGATGCCAAAGCCATTGATGTACATATCGCCACGGGTGTGGTTCAGCACAAAATACATATCGTTGTTCGGGTTACTGAGGTCAACGGCTGCTCCGGAAAAGTAGGGCAGACTGCCTTTTGCAACCAGATGCACTGTCGTATCTCCGGCAGCCCGTACCGAAAATGATTGCAGCACAGCCACTGCGGCAAGCAGAGCCGTAGAAAGTGATGCAAAAATGAGATTCTTTTTCATTGTTCTGTCCTCAATTCTTTACCGGCAGTGTGTTTGCGATATGCACCAGAAATTGCAGCAAGACAACAGCGTCATCTGCACCCAGTTCGCCATTGTCGTTGCAGTCTGCATTCTTTGCTGCCTGATTATTCAGCGTTACCATTCCGGCAGCCGCCTTATTCAGCAAAACCGCATCGGAGATGTCCACATTTCCATCCAGATTGACATCGCCGTACAGCACAGCTGCATCGCCTTCATATTGCTCCCATGTTCCATCACTGTGCAAAATAACATATTCCTCCGTCGCCGAGGAAACCATTTCGTCCGGTTTGATGATACGGGATTCCAGAACCAACAAGTAACAGTTGCCCTGCACCCAATTCGACGGCAGCGTCAATTTTTTGGTGCTTTCATCATAATTGCCGTTGGTCAGCAGTACTTTTCCGGTTTTATCATAGAGTTTGTAAGTGACAGAACGTTCTGCTACATCAGAAGTTGTTGTTGTCGTTGAAGTGGTGGTCGTTGTGCTGGTTCCAGTCGTAGAAACAGTTGTTGTACCGGAAATTGAGCGATAGGAAATGACCAGATTCTGTGTATCTACCGTAAAGGTATAAGTTTCCTTGTCCGCAACGTAGCCATCCGGTGCCATAATTTCCTGCACAGTGTACTTCTTTCCGCTTTCCAGATTCGGGATCACAGCTTCACCGTTTGTCGGACTGAACCGATATACCTGATTGCCGTTCTCGTCCAGCACATTGTATACACCGCTAGTGAGAACTTTTCCATCGTCTGTGGCAAATGTGATCTTGTATGCTGTCACCGGCGGTGCAATGGAATGCTCAAATTCTACCGGAACGATCGCTCCATAGGTAGTGATCTTCTGTGTCACAGTTTCTCCTGTGGTCAGATTTTCTACCACGTATGTGCCGAAGGGCAGCAGATCAGTTTGCACTGCCTTGCTGCTTTCTTCGATGGTCAGTGTCGCACGTTCCGAAGATTTGCACTTCTCGTAGCTGCCGGAGGACTTCAGCCAGATGCGAATCTGATCGTTCGCATTTGCCTGCACTGCCAGCCTGCCGCTGATGGGAATCAAACTCAGGTGCATGGTGGCGTGGGTGTACTGGGGAAAACTGCTGTTGAGTGCAATCCATGTGTCGCCGTCGTAGTATCCCAATTCCTGCTTTTCGCCGGTCAGATAATATCCTACCGGTGCAGTGTCCATCTGCACCTCCCATTTGCCTTCATATTCCTTGCCATGCAGCGTGAATTCGCACAGTTTTCCGTCTGCTCCAATGGAATATGTACCGTAGGCTACATCATCATGGTAGACCGTGTACGAACCACCGTTCAGAACTGCATCGCCGCTGGGCGTAATGCTGTCCGTCTTGTAATCCTTGCAGTCAATGGCGATGGTATATGTCTTTTCTGTGTTGGGAATCGATGCAATGACCGTTGCTCCGGCACTGATGGTTGTTGTCATTGCCGATGCTGCCATGTATCCGTCCGGGATTGTTTCTTTAATCGTATAGGTGATTGCATTTCCGGCGGCATCATTGACCGGCAGCTTGGAGAAAATTGCCTGTCCCTTGGCATCGGTTACTGCGGTATAAGTGTTTCCGTTTCCGGTGACAGTAATCGTGACACCAGAGAGTGTCTTGACACCACTGATATTGACGATCAGATTACCGGTGGCTGCTTCTGCCGCCAGTGCGGTGATTGGTGCAAATGCAGTATTGCTCGGCACTGATGCAAATGCCAGATTGCAGCTGATCGCTCCGGCTGCCAGAATTGCAGCCGCACAAATAATAGACTTTTTCATGTTACCCATCCTTTCATTTTCAAAAGCTTCGATTGCGTTTCAATTGCTTTTTACATGGGAATCACTTCCTTTCCGCAGTTTTGATTTTATTATTATGACTGTTTTTTCTGTTTGTTCCTATGAATTTCATCCTGGTTAGTGGTAATGATTTGATAGAGTTCAGTGTCTTTTGGAAATTCATTTCCAAAAGGAATCAAAGCAGAACCAACCTTCAAAAGCCCGTGTCCTGGTCTGACACCAGTAATGTAGGGGAGCTGAGATTCCGGTATTTTTAGCATATCTGCCAAAATCGGACGGTCTGTGCCAGACTGATTCAACATGACTAGCATCTCACTGTTTGCAATCAACGCACGGGATTCTCTGGTTTGCAGCACATCCTCTACATTCTGCGTCAGACCGGTGCAGCTGCCGCCGTATTTTCGTACTCTTTTCCACAGCTGTGACAAAAACTTAAATGTGTACTCGTGCCGGAAAAGCAAATAGATCTCATCAATAAAGATAAATGTCTTTTTGCCGTCCTCCCGATTCTGGGAAATACGGTTCATAATGCTGTCCAGCACTACCAACATTCCTACAGTCATCAGATCCTCGTCCATTTCGTGAATGTCGTAGCAAAGTAGTCGGTTTTCTGTATCGACGTTTGTTGTTTGTGCAAATGTGTTCAGAGAACCGGTGGCGTACAGTTCAATTTCCAATGCCAGTTCTTTTCCCAGTTCTTCCGGTTGTGCTTTCAGTTCTTCATATAAGCTTCGCAAAGTCGGCATCTCTTTCTGATCCTTAATGTAACGGCGATAGATATTGCCGCTACACCGGTCAATCAGTGAGCGAGCCTTGGAATCGATGTTTCCGCCGATGATTTCCTCACACAGTGAAAGTACAAAACTTTGCTTTCGTTTAATGGCATTTTCAATGCTTTCGTCATGTGCTTGACGGAAGTCCATGGCATTGATATGGTTTTCAGATACTTCGGACAAACAGATCAGTTCGCCGTTTAGCTTCTTAGTCAGCTTGCCGTATTCTCGGTCCGGATCGATCAAGATGACATCTGCATCCGTATTTAGAACAATGGAAAGAATCTCATTTTTTCCGGTCATAGACTTACCGGAACCGGATACGCCAAGTATAAAGCAATTGCTGTTTTGCAGCATCAGTCGATTGATCAGGATCATATTGCCACTGACAAGGTTCTGTCCAAAATATACGCCATGCGGATGATTCAGATCTCGTGTGTTGAACGGACTGAAAGCAGACAGTGCTTCTGTAGTCATGGTGTAATCAACTGCTACTCTGCAAATTCCATAGGGTAGTGTAGTATTCAATCCGTCTACTTGCTGATAGATCAACGGTGCAAGCTGACACCCTTTATTTCCGGCAATCGCCTGAAGTTTCTTGGTGTCTGCATCTAATTCATCCAGTGTATCCGCCATATGTACCAATGTGATTGTTGTAAAAAACACTCTCTGATCCCGGTTTCGCAGATCTTCCTGGAATTCCCGGCATTCTTTTCGCTGCTGTTCGTAATGATAGGGAATAATGGCGGAAAAATTGTTGGCTTTGTTTTGCCGCCGTTGCCAGTTAGCAATATTGGTTTCCACATTGTCTGTTTGTCGATCTGCCAGACGATTAGCAGCTTCCATGGAAAGTGGATTAATGGTGATGCTAAGCATCATATCTCTATCCATATCGCAAATTTCTTTGATCATGGCATCGTCAATATAGGTAGAAAAGCTTTTGAAAAATAGGGTTCGGCAATATCTGCTACCAATTTTCAAACAATCTTTCTGTATCTCCATGGCATCAGGACAAATATAGTCCCGAAAATCACGTCCCAACCGCATGGATTCTGTCAAATCAAAAGAAAATATGGTTTCTTCGCCTTTCCGGAAAAAGCTATGCAGGATCCGCAGACGATCTTTGGCATCCAATGCCGTCATACTAGAACCCAACGTTTCCATTTTGGTGTTCAATGTTGTTTCAATTCTGGAAAACTGGTTACGAACGGTCTGAATATCCTTATCACTGGAGGTGGTAATTGTCAGATATTTCTCTTGTACAATTCCATTGCCTTCGTTGGCATGATCGGAAAGAATCTGATTGTATTCTTTTCGATAACAATCCAGATTATCATTACGCATAGGAAAAAGCACATCATGGTTAAATTCAATCATGTTTCGTTTGTGATTACGAATTGTGATCTGTGCAAAGTTGTCTGCATCCAAACTATTCAGTACCTTGGAATAATTCAGAAACATTGTACTTTGAGCATCATTCCCGGCAATTTGATAGTTAATATCTTCAAACCGAAATGTCTTTGTGCAGCTTTTTCCGCTTTGAAATATACCGTCTTTCCAGAGCCGCTGTACTGGTATCGTTTCCTGTACGCTTTTGGGCAAAGGATAAAATTCTCTTCTTGGTTTTGGCAGTATCTTTTTCAGAGATTCCACCATCATCACTTCCTTCCTGTTGCATCATTTCTGCTTCTTTTCGGATGAAATTGTTTCCGACAAACTTCAGTTCTCGTTTTTCCAGAAACAAAAACCGAAACCACAGCAGAACAAAGGTGCGTGTAGACAATCCCTGGATTTTTGGTCCGAAGTCGCCGATCAATGCAAACGGCAGCATTACTGCCGTTCCGACGAATGCCGGAACGGGTGTGCCAGGTCCGATGGCACGCCGAAGTGCAAAAATCGTAAATCCGCTGGCAATTACTCCGATCACACCCACAAAGGTCTGCACAAGTGTTAGATTCAGAGAGTTCTTTGACTTGTACTCCCGAATGTCCTTGTTCATTTTGACTTCCATGTGTTCCTCCTATATGCCCAGCATTTTCTGTATAATCTGATCAGAACCCTTGATTACTGTTACCAGGACAAAAAGCTGACCAAACATAGAGATAAAATATTTCCAGACAACTGTAATTGCTCCATCTCCGCCATCAATGGTTGTATTGCTGAAAAACATGGCAAACATCAGTAATGACAGCACTAAAACAAGACCTTGCAGCAGCACACCACAAAAGCTTTTCAAAAATTGTTTTCCGATTTCTGACGTGTTCCTAGCTGCAAAAGTAGACAATGCCAGTGGTGCGATGGCAATGTACATATATATCTTGAAAAATCGTACATAGGCAATGACAGAAATATAGATGATGATAATGCCAAGGGCAACAATCATGATAAAATTCAAAAGAATCAACATGATCATGTCAGTGGAAATCGAAAGAATATTGAATTTTACTTCACTGAGGGCTTCTTTCACGGTTCCATCAGCTGAAATAGTAGGCATTCCACCACCATTTGTCACAGCACCCCATGCCGTGGAAATCAAACTTGTGCCAATTGTGGAAATCTGTTGTAAGATCAGATAAGAATTTGCTACCACCAGCTGGCAGAGCAAAAAGCGGGCAAATTCAGCGATAATTGCTTCAGGTCGTTTGATTTCTGCCAGATTGTGTGACGGATCAGACAATCCGATAAAAAAGAACAGCACGACCAGTGCAAGACCAGTTGCCTGAAATACAGAGTTTAATCCTTTTGCAAAATCATATAATGTACCATTAAATGCTTCAGGGCTTTGGGAAAGCAGTCCAACCATGTTTTGAATCACTGAATTCAGTGTGTCGAACATAATGTCCAAAAATGCAGAAAGCCATTCCAAATAGCATCACTCCTTTTTTATAGTCAAAATCCCCTTATTTTCCAACGCCAATGGAGGAGAGAATTGTGGGTGCAAAAGCAATCAAAAGTCCGGCAGCAAGTCCAAGACCGGCACTGACACGCTGAGAAGTGTCATGACCGGCAATGGATGCCGCCAAAAACACGATACTTACAAGCGACACCAAAGCCCCGATCGCTTGTACAATGGTAGAAATGACGTCATTAAATGACCATACTGCATTTGCTGCACCGCTGGCATCTGCTGCCGGTTCAGCAAATGCCAACATAGAGAATGCGAAAAAGCAAGCGATCAATACGCTGCACACGGCTATGATCTTCCAATTTTTCTTATTGATCTTCATTTTCTTTCTTTCCTTTCTGTTTCAGCAGAATGGCTGCATACTGCATCCAATCTGTTTCTGTGGTTTCTGATTCATTGACTGCAAACTGAACAACGCCATTTTGCAAAGTATGCTGTTTGAAAAATTCCTGCAATGTTTCTGACCGTTGTTCTGCATTTGCATCTTCTTGCATCTGCTGGCGGATCATGCCATGCTTGTAGGGGGCAGCACCACCCAAACCAATTTCATGAATGTTGGGGTGATGCCAGACATCATATTTCTGATCAATCACTGGATACTCGCCACGCATAAAATAGATCGCATATCCATTATCCAGCCGTCCTACTTCGTCCGGCTGCATCAACTCACGCTTTGTAGTTTGATAATTGGTAGTGTAACTACCGTTTCTGCCCTTGGATCTTCCAGTAGTGTTTGTATCAAGGGTTTCCGTTCCCAAACGCTTGGAAACATACTCAAAGGTACTTTGCTCATTGCCACCTAGGTAGAGAAAGGAATCGCAGTTGCCCACAATGGACTCCCACTGCTTTTCGTAGAGTGCTTTCAGCTGCGAGAGATTCTGCAAAATGATCGAGCAAAAGATCTGCCGCTGCCGCATGGTGGACAGCAGGTTGTCAAAGCCTTTCGGCAGGGCAACATTTGCAAATTCGTCCATCAGGAAATGCACTGGAACAGGCAGCTTTTTTCCGGGATACAGATCGGCACTGCGGTATAGCTGCTGAAACAACTGCGTATACAGAATACCGACCAGAAAGTTGTATGCCGGTGTATCATCTGGGATCACTGCGAATATGGCGATCTTTTCTTTGCCCATGCGTTTCAACTTGAGGTCGTTGTGACTAGTCAGATCGGAAATGCTCTGCACGTTGAATTTTGACAATCTGGCATTTAACGTAAACAGGACAGACTGCATGGTCTTTGCCGCACCACTGCGGTATTCCTGATAGGCACGGTAAGCCGGGTGCGTTTCTGCTTTTCTGTTGCTTTTTTCCAACTTCCGCTGCAATTCCAGCATATCGCCGTCCAGCTGAGATGGTTTGGGATTGCCCATTTCATCTTCTTCCGTCTTGGCTCTACGCAGATACTTCATAACGGTACTAAAATTCTGCTGTTCCGGCGGCAGCATCTCTCGCACATAAAAAATCAGGGAACGCAGCAGTGCTTTAGCGGCATCATCCCAAATTTGCTCGCCTTTTCGAGCGTCTTTATCTGTGGTATTATCAAAGAGATTGTCCACCAGCATCAGTACATCATCTTCCGTTTCCAGAAAATCAAATGGGTTATATCCATCTGAATTCTCTGGATTTTTCAGGTCTAGTACAAACACAGTGTATCCTTGCTTTTTCAGAAATCCACCGCAATCCTCTATCAGTTCGCCCTTTGGATCCAGGACGATATATCCTGTATTGGCTTGCAGCAGATTGGGGCGGGCATAGAACATGGTCTTACCTGCACCGGATCCACCGATCACCAAGACATTCAGATTCCGGCGATGGCTCTGTGCGTCGATGCTCAGCAACATCTTTTTTGTGAGGATCAAATTAGGAAATGCAACTTCAACTTTCTCCTGTGTTACTTTCCCGTTTTCCTCTTTTTCAATTGTGTAACAGATTGGTTTCTTACTCTGATACTTTTTGGTGATCTGATTGACATCGCCCCATTGGCTAGAGCCTTGTTCTTCGCCAAAACGGGTATTTCGTCGGCTGGAATGATACACGAGTATCACAATGGCATAGATCACTGTGACGATCAGAATCATTGAAAACGTATATGGACTTTTTTGCAGATGCCAGAATGCACTTTTGGGCATTGCTGCCATTCGGGGGAGAGAATCGATGAGTGTCCCTGTCCAATAGGGGGCAAAGACAATACAGAGATACACCAAAAAGACGTAGATGATCCCATAGATCAGAAACAGCTGTCGGTTTTGCTGTTGTTTTGTCTTTCTCATGATTCTTTCCTCCGGATCTTCTCCAAAACACCACGCAACGGTGCTGGAACAGACTGTATAAACGCATCGACTTTTTGCTGTGCAAGCATTTCAGCCATTTGATACGCTTGCTGATTTGCGAGCAGTTGGATTCGGGCTTCATCTTTTTCTTTTTGAGCCGCATCTTTTTTTGCCTGGTCTTCTTCCTCTTTCTTCCGCTGCAATTCCCGGTCCTTGGTCTGACCAGTGTAGATTGCTTTCAAATCCCGGAAAACAGGAGCATTCAGGCAGTTCATTGCCGCATAGATGGTTTTTTCCTGTCCGCCTGCGGAAAGTCTGGATATGGCTCTTTGCAGCACATTTGTGTTGATCTTCGAGATACTGACACCGTACTTACGGCAAATCATGTATGCTGCCATATCACAAGCTGTGATGGAATCAATATCCTTTTCGCTTTCAAGAACCTGAGCGATCAGATGGCAGATGATGTAATAGAAGCGGTCTTCATAATTTGTCCGAAGATTGACGTACCACTTCTTTTCGTGATAATATGCCATACGTTCTTGGGTGTTTTCCAGTTCGATCACATCGGTTTTCAGCACGTCTACTAATGCGTGATACGCTTTTTCTGCATCTGGCACTGGTTCTTCTGCGGTATGCTTATTTGTCTGACTGATGTCATAGACATAAACCACATTTTTTTCGTCTGTAATCAATGTGATTACCTGTGCATTGGGCAGCAGTGTGCTGCCGCATTGCCGCCATTCGGTTTCTGTTAGGAGATCGGTCGCATCGGGAAATTGCAGAATCAGCAGACAGATATTTTCCTTGGACATATTGGGAAAGTTCTGTGCAGCATTCAGAAATGCACACAGATCTGTCTGGACGACGATTGCAAATTCCATTCTTGCCATTCTTCTGGCTTCATCAGGGGAGAGTATTGCCATACATTTTCACCTCGTTTCATTTTATTTTCAACTGCATTGTGCATCGGAATCACCACCCTTCTTGAATTTGCTGTTATAATTCTGCGGCATGAGAACGCTTTCGTCCGCTGCTATTGGCTGTGTTTGAAAAATCACTGAAATCCAAAGCATCCTCCCAGTTTTTGTTTTTCTCTGGGGAAGCTGTATCTTCCGGAAATAGTTCACTCCAACTCATAAATGGATCTTCCGAAGCCGTAGCTTCTTGTCTTTGATCGATCTCGGATGCAATTCCGGAAAAGGAATTCTCAACCTCTTGATGGATCTCCAATTTTTCTTCCTCCGATGGTTCGATAGGAGTTGACTGCTCTGTTTCCGGTGGTGTTTCCTGTACGGTATTCTGCGGATTCTCTTGTTTTAGCTGCTGCGATATGCGAATCCAATCTTTCTGTAAGGACAGAATCCCTTTCGAGATGCCAGAAAGACCGATTTCTGGCATCTCGGCGATCATTTTCATCGGAAACGCTTTCTCGATGCCCATCTGATAGGCAGCAGTCTGAGCCGCATATGCAGCCTGTGTTTTTAGCTGTATGTAAAAATCTTCGGATTGTAACGGCTGAAACTGCTTGCTATAGATCACCTCCCGCATGATTGCAAAGGCAACATCGTCATAAGCTGCTCCCTTGGCGATATACAGACGATTGATGTTAGGACTATATTGAACTGGATTTTTCAATGATATTTCAGTATCTGGTTCTACGAAAATCGGCATTCCGCACCCTTTTGACATCATGCAGCTGATTGCAGTGTTCACACAGATTTGCAGCATTTCTTCGTCACTTGCTTTTGGAATCTCACTGCACTCTTTCAAATGAAATGGGTGTTCTGCCGATCTGTTCCGGTATTTTTCACAGGGTTCTGTTTGCCGTTCTGTAAACAGCGGAATCATCTCTCGTTCCTCTATTTTTTTGGTACGTCCCTGAAAATTTTTCGGAGCATACAGGAAAAGACTGCTTTTTTCTCCATAACAGATCTTTCTGCCGTCTGCATTCCATTCCTCCAGTGTCTGTGCGTATCCGGCTTCTGGATCTTGCCGATAAGATTGAAACAACAAAATACTATTTTCCAGATCAAGCGTACCTTGATACCTTGCATAAAATCGCAGAAACTCCTGCAATAGAGATTCGTATTTTAGCATTTTCAAACCATTTTCATATAGGGAACTGGGAGAAAATGCTTGTGCTTCCTGTTCCATTCTGCTTGACCTCCTACAGATCCAGTGATTGTCCTTTTCTGACCGGCTTTTTTAGATATTCCTGCATCTGATCTGTCAATTGCTTTTGCAGATCAGTAATAGACTGCCCCTGCATTGGATCCATCTTCGGAAGATCCTCCGCCAGGGGCGTTTCTTTTTTTGGCTCTTTTTCTGCACCTTGCCGATTGCGATCCAACAGATCTGTTGTTGACATTCCGGCACTTGATGTCAGATTCTGCTCCATTTGTTGCCGTACAACTTGTTGCATAGCTGTCATATCATCAACTTGCTGCATCACAGGGGCTTCTTCTGTGACAGGTGCAACAACTGGATTTTCTGCATTTTGCAGTGCATTCTGTTGTTCCGGCGTGATCTCTGCAATATCTTCTGTCTGTGCGGTCACAAGTGTATTGATATGCAGCCGTTCCAGAATACTTTTGACCAGTGGAGCGTCCTGTTGCCGATAGAGAACTGAGGTCAGTCCATCTACTGTCATATCATCGTAATCCGATTTGTCTGCACGAATGCTATACAGCAAACCCACTTGATTCGCCAGCCGCCGGAATTTTCCGGCATCGACGGTGTCCATTGCCAGCATATCAAACGGTTCTTTTCGTTTGACCATTGCTTTTAATGAGATCTCACCCATTTCTTTCTGTGTGCTGTTCTTCCAGTGGGCAGCCAGCATTGCTGCGACTGCCTTCCCGGTTGATCCAGTAGTTTTTACAGTTGCAACCAGCAGATCGGTCGCAAGTTTGACGGATTCGGATAGCACATAGAGCATTGCTCCTGCTGCCTGTACGCCTTCATCCATGTTCGATCAACTCCTTTTTTCTTTTTGAATTTGGATATTGTATATATATGAAAAAAGCCATTCGGTTTCTTTGCGGAAAGCGAACGGCTTTTTCTTTTGATTTTGAGAGCGAAAGTTTAGTCTACCCCGATCGCACCACTTTGTTTCTTCGGTGCTGTCGGTTCAGTTTCCTGTGGCTGCGGCGTTGCTTCTTCCTGTACCTGCTGCTGGGCAACGATCTTGCAAAGTCGTTTCTGTTCTGCGAAATTCTGTTGCTGCTGGTGCAGCCTGTCCAGCTGATGAACCAATGCTTCATTTTCTGCCGGATCGTTGCTTGCCACAAGCTGCTGCTGCAATTCCTTGATCTGCGTGTCGCATAACTGAATTTCCCGATTCAGCTTTTCCCGATAGCTTTGAAACTGCTCTTTGCTGTGAATGTCTGCACTATTCAAAAAAGCAGCTGCCTTTGACATTTCATGCAGCTGCTTCTGTGCTTCCCGAAATTCCGGCGTGTACTTGGGGTATGTTCGCTTGGCAAATACACCGATCCGATAGCAATGGTAGTAGTACAGTGCCACAAAACCAGTTGCTTTCTTTCGCTTGCGAAAACTGCCGTGATAGCGATAATAGGTAGACGGCATTCTGCGTTTGCCGGACGTTGTTTCCTGCATATGCAGCACCCGCTTCGCCAGCGTTTCCAGACTGTCATAACCGGTTCCCAGTTTATATAGGCGAAAGTAACGGTCTTTTCCAGGCGGTTTGATTTTGGGATACTTGCCGGAGAAGTTCCAGGTATATCCCATTTCCTCCATTTGCCGGATCAGATCTTGTATGGTATCAGACTGCATGGCAGCTGCATCGAAGTCCAGCCTTATATCTCCACGCACCGTTTGTCGTCTGGATCGGTCAGTTGGTTTGCTGCCCAGCTTTTCAATGGCGGCATCCAGATCCAGCCGAATGTCGCCACGCTGGGTCGGTCTGCCTTCCTGTTCCGCTTTCCATTCGCCATAATGTTTGCCGCTTTGTCCTGGGTGTTCAATGACAGACAACCCATACTCCCGGCATAGATCATCGGACACCTCTCGCATCTGCTGGTAGTCAGACTTGCGGTTGACAAATTTGTATCCATCTGCAAAAGAGATGGCATTGAGCATGATGTGATTGTGATAGTGACCAGTATTCAGATGTGTCGCAACGACTACCTGAAACCGATCGCCCCACAGCTGCTCCGCCAGCCGGACACCAATTTCATGTGCCTGTTCTGCGGTAACTTCGCCTTCCCGGAAGGACTGATAGCCATGGTAACACACTCTGCCTTTGCAGGGCTTTCCCCAGAGATCGTAGACAGCTGCAAATTCTTCGCAGGCATCATTGGGAGCAGTGCAGTTGATACCAGACACATAGCAGACTTTTTCTTGCTCTAGTTCCTCCAGACTGTACTCGTGTATCATGCTACCGTTCTGGTCGATCTGATGCAGGCTGCTCTGATACTCCAGTCCAGTTTGTTCGATTGTCTTTTCTGGATTTTCAATGTACATTTCTACTCGCCGGATCGCAGCAGCAGTGCCTGTGATTGCCCAGATCGATGTAGTTGCCATGTTTTCACCGTCCTTTCCTTTTTATGATTTTTGCTCTTGAAATGGCTGATACAACGGCGGCACTTCACGCAGCTGTTCTTTCCAGTCTGCTTCCTTCCGTTTTTGCCGAACGGTCTGATTGTCTTTCTGTAATCGTTCCAGAACCACATCCTGAATGTATTGCAGCACTGCCTGTGGATCCGTATCTGCTTCCTGCCCCACAAGTGTTTTCTGTACCTCCAGAAAAATGTACTGTAAGTCAGAAATGATTTCCTCTGTGAGTTTTCTCTGGTCGGGAATGAGAAAGGAGCGATGTATCTCTTTCAGGATGTGTTTCAGGTCACCAGTCGTTTCTTCCAAAGACTGCGGGTCGATGTAGTGAATGGTATTGGCGGTCGCAGTGATCTGGTTGAGATTGTTTCCAATCCGGCTGAGTGCAAGCAGCAGTTTTGGATAATCTACAGACGGGGCTTCCCGGACAGTTCCGTCTGCAATCAGATGTCGGAGAAATACCTCACGGGGATAGCCGGATTTCTTTCGCTTTTCTTCCAGATCAGCATATTCTTTATCTGTCATGCGAATCCATATCCGTTTGTTTCTTTCTCGCATATTTTTCTCCTTGAACTTTATTTTTTCCGAATCGGGGTCTTAGGGGCTTGCCCCTAACAAGCACAAAATTGCAAATTTTGTGGTCTTTGGGTGTGGTCACCCAAAGACGTTGCTTGCCGTAGACGCTACACCCACCGGGTGTAGCGTCCTACGAACGGATGCTACGCATCCTGTTTCGTCTGAAAGACGATTTTCCCTAAAGAGAGGGGGGACTTTGCCGTTCCTGCATTCTGTTTCGGCTCTGGGAGCGGAGTTTCATGAGAAAATCATTGACATCTTTACAGCCGATCGGGGGAACATCTCGGATCTGATACTGATTTAGCAGCAAATTGGTGATATGCTGTGTTGCTTCACGTCCCGGTGCATCGTTATCCAAATGCAAATACAGCGTTTTGATCTGCGGATGGTCTTTCAGAAACTGTTCCAGTGCAAGAGGAACTTTCTGACCTGTTCCGGCAACACCGCCCAGTGCCAGCAGATTCATATCTTTCCATGGAGCACCCCGCATTTCTGCATATGTTGCAAAACTTAAAGCATCGATGGCAGCTTCAAAAACGTGAACTGCATTGCTTTTAGGCTGTTCCGGCATCAGATGAAACGCATAACGTTTATCAGAACCGGAACATTCTCCTTTGAAATCACCTTTGGTAGCACGGATATTGCCGTACCGGGGACGATTCTCTTTGTCCATTCCCAGAAACACAGCACTGTGATAGTTCTGACTTTCATACAACGTTTTATTTTTGATACAATGGAAGATCACATTCCGGCTGATCCCTCGTCCCTCCAGATAGGCGATCACTTGATTGTGATTGTAGTTTCGGGAGGGCGGAGAAAATTCTTTTTTCTTTTCCGGCGGTTTCTCTGGAAAAACGCTCTGGTATTCCTCCGGCGGTAATTGCAGGATTTGCCGCACTGCATCGGGGAATTTCATTTCCCGCACCTTCATCAGATATTGCAGGGCGTTGTATCCGCCGATCCCTTTGGAATACCAGTGCCATTTTCCATTGGAGATCCGCAGGCTGTCGTGGTCGATTGTTCGATATTCATTGCCGGCAACTCGTTTCAGATTTCCCGGCTCATAGATTTGCAGATAGGTCAGCAAGTCCATTTGCTCTGCTTTTGCAATATCTGCATCGGATATTCTCATATGATTCACCTCCGTGGTTTTATTTCGGAAATTGTGGACATCGTGTCCACAATTTTTCCCGTTTCATTTTGCGGTACGGGTTGCTTTGCGGCAGATGCTCACATCTCAGAAATTGTGGACATCGTGTCCACAAATTTTACACCACCGGTTCTCTTCGATACTTCCGGCTTTCCTCAAAGTTGCTGGCATACTTTTTGACATCTTCAAATGTCTTATAGCAGTTTGCCTGCCGCCGGTCATCTTCCTTTCGCATATACCGCATTGCCAGATGTCCCATTGCATTGAGATACCGCAAATCGCTGATGTTATCCATACGGTATACTGCCGGGTATTCCGGAGCATGGGTATAGATACGCATTGCCGTTGCCCATTCTCGTACCTCTTTGTCTAGTTCTGGTGCGTTTGGATGCAGTTGTACATTCCAGGCAATCAAGCGGCAGATCGCCACGTTGTCCTGCCCGAATCCCGGATCTTCACCGAGAATCAGATTGAAATCATTTTTGTCCAGTGTTCCCATACTGTTCCCGTACTGCTCCATGTACTTTTCAATTCTGCTTTTCAATTCCTTCATGGACGTATGAAATTTTCTCATATCTCCTGCCATTTTTGAATTCCTCCAAGTTCCTTTTACTTTGCTTTTGATGCTTGTGACATCAAGTATACCGGCAGCAGATGCTGTCGGTACAGTTCATGTCACATCTCTTACTTTCTACGGGTGATTCGGAAAAAATATAGATTACATGGGACTCACCATTCCTTTCTTATCCCAGTGTTTTTGGTGAATGTTTTGATAATGAAGATTTGTCGATGAGGTCTTGTTTACGCTGCCTTTCTGTTTCTCCGCTTCTTTCTGCGTGTCAGCAGCATGATGAGAAAGCTTGCCAGCAGTCCGGTACCAATCGCCATTACCGGTGTTGCATCTCCGGTTTTCGGTGTCGATGTGGTTTTTGGTGTTGCGGTAGAAGTCGGTGTGGTCGGTGTTGCAACCGGCGGTGTGGTCGGTGCCTTTTCGTCAGTCATAGTGACTGTGATCTCGCCATCGTCCGGAACCGTAAAGGTCTGATCCTTTGCCAGTTCGTATCCTGCCGGAGCGGATTTCTCGTGCAGCGTGTAGGTTTCGCCGGCAATCAACTGTGCAGTCAGAATGTGTGCATTGCCGTCTGTGGTCCATTCTTCAATGACGTTTCCATCCTTGTCCAGCAGCTGCATCACTGCACCCTTGATGTCATTGCCATCGGTATCTACCTTGCGGAGTGATACGCTGGTGGGCTTGTCGTACATCTCAACGTGTGTGAGTGAACCATCTATATTGACAGTAAAGGTAACATCTTCAGAGATCGTCCAGCCGTTGGGGGCGGAGATTTCACGGAGTGTGTAAGTCTCGCCGGCGGTCAGAATTCCTTCGATCAGGTGTGCTTCGCCGGTAGAGATCCATTCTTCGACGATGTTGCCGTTCTTGTCGATGATTTGCAGCGTTGCTCCAGGAAGTTCCTTGCCGCTGGTCAGATCGTACTTGGTGATAGATACCTTGGTGGTATCGTCCTGCATATTGACCTTGGTGATAGAGCCATCTGGATTAACGGTAAACTGCTGATCCTGTGCCAGCACATAGCCTGCCGGAGCGTTGGTTTCGTGTAATGTGTAGGTTTCGCCGGCAGTCAGCTGTGCTTCCATGTAGTTGACATCCGTGCCGGAGATCCACTCGTGGATCACATTGCCGTTTTTGTCAATGATCTGGAGTGTTGCACCGGAAATATTCTTTTCACCGGTGATGTCGGTTTTGCTGATGGATACCTTGGTGGTATCATCGATCATCTGTACATAGTCGATCTCGCCGGTTTCGCTGACAGTAAACGTTACGTCCTTTGCCAGTGTATAGCCAGCCGGTGCAGATACCTCATGCAGTACATAGGTCTGACCTGCAATCAGGACACCTTCGATCATATGCGGCTCGCTGCCGGAAGTCCACTGGTCAATGATGTTGTTATCCTTGTCCAGTACCTGCATCACTGCACCCGGCAGTTCGTCCTCACCAGTGATCGCTTTTTTGCTGATCTGTACCTTGGTGGTCTTGTCCAGCATCTCCACATGGGTGATGGTATTGTCCAGATTAACGCTGAACTCTACCTTTTCGGAAATGACATAACCGTTCGGGGCAGATGTTTCAATCAGCGTGTACTTTTCGCCTGCAATCAGCACCGCTTCGATGATGTGTGCTTCGTTGGTAGATACCCAGGAATCCACCAGATTGTTGTCCTTGTCATACAGTTCCAGGAATGCACCCGGCAGTTCTTTGCCGGTGGTGATGTCCTTTTTGCTGATGTGGACGGAGGTCGGTGCGTCTACCATGGAAACCATGTTTACGCTGCCATCCTGGTTGATCGTAAATGTGACATCTTCAGCAACAACATAACCATTCGGAGCAGACACCTCATGCAAGGTGTAAGTTGCACCGGCAACCAGTACGCCGTTGATCTGATGTGCCGTACCGTCAGATACCCACGCATCAATCACATTGTCATTGGCATCCCGTACTTCCAGTGCGGCTCCCGCCAGTTCCTTTTCGCCGGTGATGTCTGTCTTGCTGATGGATACCTTGGTGGTATCGTCCTGCATTTCGACGTGCGTTACGCTGCCGTCCGAATTAACAGCAAAGGATACATCCTCTGCAATGACATAGCCTGCCGGTGCAGATGTTTCCCGGAGCGTATAGGTTTCACCAGCAGTCAGAACTGCTTCGATCAGATGTGCTTCTTCTGTGGATACCCATTCTTCAATGACGTTGTCATTCTGGTCGATGATCTGGAGCGTTGCCCCTGCCAGAGCCGATCCGGTAGTGATGTCCGTCTTGCTGATGGATACCTTGGTGGTATCGTCATACATAGAAACCACATTGAGACTGCCGTCGGTATTGACAGTAAAGCTTGCATCTGCGGCAACCACATAGCCATTTGGTGCGGATACTTCATGCAACGTGTAAGTTTCACCGGCAGTCAGAACGCCGATGATCTCATGTGCCTTGTCTGTGGAGATCCATGCGTCAACCACATTGCCCTTGGAATCCAGCAGCTGCATCGATGCACCCGGCAGTTCCTTTTCGCCAGTAATTTCATATTTGGTGATAGCAACCTTGGTGGTGTCATCACGCATCTCTATTCTTGTGATATTGCCATCTACATCGACTTCGAACTCTACGTCCTCGGCAACTACGTAGCCGTTGGGAGCAGAAACTTCATGGAGGATGTACTTCTTTCCGACCGCCAGAACGCCAATGATCTGATGCTCTGTGCCGTCAGATACCCAGGCATCAATGATGTTGCCGTCAGTATCCTTAACTTCCAGTGCGGCACCTGCCAGTTCCTTTTCGCCGGTAATGTCTTTCTTGGTGACGTGCAGTTTAGTCGTATCGTCCAGCATGGTGACTTCCGTTACCTTGCCATTTGCATCAACGATAAATTCTACGTCAGTTGCAACTACATAGCCATCCGGTGCAGATACTTCATGGAGAATATACTTCGCACCAGCTGCCAGAATGCCGGAAATTTCATGTGCTGTACCGTCGGATACCCAGCTGTCAATGACATTGCCCTGCATATCCCAGACTTCCAGCGTTGCACCGGCAATTTCATTTTCGCCGGTGATGTCCTTTTTGGTGATCGATACCTTGGTGGTATCGTCCTTCATGGAAATTGTTGTGATTGTGCCGTCTGGATTAACAGTAAACTGCATATCGCTTGCCAGTACGTAACCGTCCGGTGCTGTTTCCTCATGGAGGATATATGTCTGTCCGGATACCAGTACGCCTTCGATCACGTGAGCCTTGTCGGTAGATGTCCATTCATCCATGACATTGCCGTCCATGTCCTTGACCTGAAGCTTTGCTCCCGGCAGTGGATTGGTTCCGGTGATGTCATACTTGGTGATCTCTACCTTGGTCTTGATGTTGTACAGAGTAATTGCATTGGGTGTGCCGTCCAGATTAACTTCGAACTGCTGATCCGCAGCAGTGTAGTAGCCAGCCGGAGCAGCTGCTTCCCGAAGGGTGTAGGTCTGACCGGCAGTCAGTTTTGCGGTCAGCGTATGTGTTGTGCCATCGGTGATCCACTCATCCAGTACATTTTCGTCCTGATCCAGAATCTGCAATGTCGCACCAGAAAGTGGTTTTCCGTCCGGATCAACTTTGTCCACCCGAACAACAGTTGCAATATCTGTCATAGATACGCTAGTCACACTGCCGTCGGTGTCGACAGAGAACTGCTGATCCGGAGATACCACATAACCTGCCGGAGCGGATACCTCGTGCAGGGTATAGGTCTGACCAGAGATCAGCTGAGCCGTCAGCACATGAGCCGTGCCGTCTGTCAGCCATTCGTCTACTACGGTGCCTGCCTTGTCGATGATCTGCAATGTTGCACCGGAAAGCGGCTTGTTTTCTTCCGTTACCTTGTTGATCTCTACCTTAGTGGTGTCATCATACATTGCAACGACAGTCACAGTGCCATCCAAATCGACTGTAAATTCTACATCGTTTGCGACCACATAGCCGTCTGCCGGAACAGATTCATGCAGGATGTAGGTTTGTCCGGCTACCAGTACGCCTACGATCTCGTGGGCTTTTTTAGTCGATGTCCAGCTATCCAGTACGTTGTCATTCTTGTCCCGTACCTCCAGCTTTGCACCGGGGATTTCTTTCTCGCCGGTGATGTCGTACTTGCTGATGGATACTCTGGTCTTTGCATTGTACAGAGCCACTTCATTGGCTGTGCCGTTTGCATTGACCGTAAATGTGATGTCCTTTGCTTTGTAGTAACCGTCCGGAGATGCTGCTTCCCGCAGGGTGTAGGTTTCTCCGGCGGTTAGTTTTGCAGTCAGAGTGTGTGCCTTGCCATCAGATGTCCATTCGTCTATTAGATTGCCGTTCTTGTCCAGCAGCTGTAATTTTGCTCCGGACAGCGGCTTGCTGTCAGCATCCAGCTTTTCTACGTTCACCCGTGTGGCGAGGTCGGTCATGGTGAGAATCTTTTTGCTGCCGTCTGCCGGAACGACAAACGACTGATCCGCAGCCTTGCAGTAGCCTGCCGGTGCAGATACTTCGTGCAGCACATAGGTTGCACCAGCTGTCAACTTGGCAGTCAGTACGTGTGCAGTGCCGTCAGTTGTCCACTGCTCCACTTCCTTGCCGTCCTTATCCAGCAGCTGTAAAACTGCACCCTTCAGAGGTGTGCCGTCCTCGGTAGTCTTATTGATCTCTACCTTGGTGGTATCGTCCTTCATGGCTACCTTTGTGACAGTGCCGTCCGGATTGACTACAAACGGCACGTCACTTGCAACAACATACCCATTGGGGGCTGCGGTTTCGTGCAGAATGTAGGATGCACCGGCGGTCAGTTTGCCGATGATCTCATGTGCCTTGTCGGTAGATGTCCATTTCTCAACGGCATCGCCCTTGCGTATGTAATTGCCGTTGGCATCTCTTTCCGCTGCGTACAGTTCCAGAGATGCTCCTGCCAGTTCCTTTTCGCCGGTGATCTCGTACTTGGTAAGAGATACCTTGGTAGTCAGGTCGGTCATGGAGAAACTTTGCAGCTTGCCGTCTGTGCCGACAACGATGGTCTGATCTGCTGCAACGCAGTAGCCTGCCGGTGCAGATACTTCATGCAAAGTATACGTTGCACCAGCTGTCAGCTTGGCGGTCAAGGTATGTGCCTTTCCGTCTGTTGTCCAGGCATCGACTTCTTTTCCGTCCTTATCCAGTAACTGCAAAACTGCACCCTTTAGGGCAGTTCCGTCCTCGGTAGTCTTATTAATTTCTACCTTGGTGGTGTCATCTTTCATGACGACTTTTGTGACAGTGCCGTCCAGATTGACGACAAACGGCACATCACTTGCAACAACATACCCATTGGGTGCTGCGGTTTCATGGAGAACGTAGGTCTGACCGGCTGTCAGCTTGGCGGTGATCATATGGGTTTCCTTGCCGGAAGTCCAGCTGTCCAGTGTATTTCCGCTGAGGTCACGTACTTCCAGTTTTGCACCTTCCAGTTCTGTGTCGCCGGTAATCGTTGTCTTGCTGATCTGCACCTTGGTAGACATATTGGTCAGCTTGACACTGGTCAGACTGCCGTCTGCGTTGACGGTGATTTTCTGATCCGCAGCGATGCAGTAGCCGTCCGGAGCGGACACTTCGTGCAGCGTGTATTCTGCACCGGCAGTCAAGATCGCATCCATGCGATGTGTTGTGCCGTCGGTTGTCCACTGGTCGATTTCTGTTCCTGCTGCGTCCAGGAGTTGCAGAACTGCTCCGGACAGCGGCTTGCCGTCCTCGTCAACTTTGTCGATGCCGACTTTGGTTGCAATGTCCTGCATAGTGACGTTCTGCACCTTACCGTCTGTACCAACAATAATCTGTTGATCTGCTGCCTTGGCGTACCCCTTGGGAGCAGATGCTTCTCGGAGGATATATGTCTGACCGGCAATTAATTTGCCGTAGATCTGATGGACGCTGCCATCTGTGATCCAGCTGTCCACCAGTGTTTCTTTTCCGTCTGCGTCTGTTGCGATGATTTGCAGGGCAGCACCGCTCAGCGGTTTGCCGTTTTCATCGACTTTCTGGATCTCGATTTTTGTTGCAAGGTCTTTCATACGGATCCACATTTCGCCGGATTCGTAATCGTCGCTCTTAACAAATTCGCCCTTGTCATTCAAGGTGAAGTGAATGTCCTCTGCCACACAGTAACCGTCTGGTGCAGATACTTCATGCAGCGTGTAGGTTTCGCCAGGTGTCAGAACCTTGCTGATGACGTGCTGTGCATTCTCGGTAGTCCACTCGTCCAGCACATTATCGTCCTGATCCAGGATCTGAAGCACTGCACCCGGCAAAAAGATGATATTCTGTCCTGCAATCTGTTCCTGAATGTCAGAGAGTTTTCCGACTGTCAGATCTGTCTGCTTGATGTCCTCCATGATGACACGCTGTCCGGCAGTGAATTCAAGATCCTCGGAAAGGAAATATCCCTCCGGTGCAGATACCTCATGGAGAATATATGTTTCGTCCGGATTCAAGACGGCTCTCATCTCGTGTCTGGTGCCGTCTGTGGTCCATTCTTCGATAACATTGCCGCTCTTATCCTTGACTTGCAGAACGGCACCAACAAGGTCACGACCTCTGCCGTCTGTTTTCAGAATGCCTGCCCATGTTGCATCGTCCACCATGCCGATGGATACGGTGTCTTTTCCCAAGGAAAATTCCATATCCTCTGCGGTGTAGTAACCGGTGGGGGCTGCTGCTTCATGCAGGGTGTATGTTTTTCCGTAGATCAGTTTTCCTCGAATCACATGAGTGGTGCCGTCTGTGACCCATTCCTCGACCACGTTTTTGTCGCTGTCCAGAATTTGCATCTTTGCACCGCTCAGCGGTTCTTCGTTGTCGTTATATTTGCTGATCTCGACCTGTGTAGCGTGGTCTACCATCTGTAGTGTGATGGGATTGCCGTCCAGATCGGTCACGCTGCCGTCAGCCTGAATGGTAAAGTAGATGGGATCTGCCTTGATATATCCATCTGGTGCAGCGGATTCCCAATACTCATACTTCTTTCCGACTGCCAGCTTTGCGGTTACGGTGTGGCTGCTGCTGTCCGTTGTCCAGGAATCTACAACAGAGGTGCTGCCCAGTTCAAAGATTGACATCTTCGCACCGGAAAGAGCATTGCCATCCTCATCGACCTTGAAAAATTCAATGGTCGTCGGGTGATTGACAATATCTTCGCCCAACTGGACTACTTCATTTGCTGTGTTGACCTGAACTGTAACCGGATAACTCTGATCCGAGAGGAGGTAGCCGTCCGGCGGAGTGATCTCGTGTACCACATACTTGCCGTTCGGTACATTCTCAAAGGTAAAGGAGCCGTCCTCACCGGAAACCGCAGTCATGCCGGTATAGGTGTTTTCCAGTGTGAATTCTGTGGTGTCCGGAGTGAAAAGTCCGAGAACTGCTCCGGCAAGTCCGTTGCCGTCCTCGTCCACTTTCTTGCCGACGATGTTGCCGGGGTTTGTAGTATCGATCAGCGTTCCGGCACTGTAATCTGTTACGCCGCTGGAAATGAAGAATTGTCTGGTGATCAGCTTATATCCTGCATTGTTTGTGCAGCGGAGTTCTTGCAGTTTATAATTACCGCAAAGCAATGCACCCTTCGTTCTGTCTGCCTTGCTTTCATCACCGAACCACACACCCAGCTGTGTGATTGCTTCGTTTGTAATCGCATCCGGAACTTTCAAATCGCCGTTCTCATCAGTTGAGAGGAACTGCAAATAGTCGTCCAGATCATTCAGCTGTCCACGCCCAGACTTGGAGGAGAACTTACCATGCACGTCTGTCATGATGATGTGCTTTTCTCCGGTGTCTGTGTTGGTCAGCAGAAACGGAATGTATGCCAGCGATCTTTGGTTGCCATCTACCTTATTGAAGCTGAGGTCGCCACGGACAATATCTTCCTTGAAGTTTGCAACATATTTTACCTCAGTTCCAGCTTCCTGAATGACTGCTTTGCCATTTTTCTCAACAATGTGCAATGTGCGTTCCAGACCGCTAAGCTTATATCCAGTTGGAGCTTTAGATTCTTTGATCACTACTGTGCCGAGAGGAAGATAGGCATCACCATCGTTATCAGTAAACAATGTGCCTGATTTCAGCCAGTCTTTTCCCAAATATGCTCTTCCGTTTTTATCTGTAACCAAAGTCCATGTTCTAGTCGGATTGCCAGTTGCAGAAGTACCGGAGTAGTACTTCATGGTGAATTCTGCTCCTTCCAGAGAAGCAGAAGCTTCGTTTTGAGCCGCTGCCTGTCCGGTTTCCGAATCCACCTTCTGAATGGTCAGTCGGGTCGGGTCAAAGTGCGGTGCTTCTTTTTGCTCTGCCCACGGAATTACTACATAGGTGTTGGTTTCTGCTTTTCCGTAGATTGGATTAATAGAATTCTTTTCAACACTGGTAATTCCATTGCCGTTGACCGGTCCAGACTGCCACCAGCTGTCGGATTTGCCGTTACCCATATAGATGCCGATATGATGATTTTTATCACGATTGCCTAAACCAGTCAATCCAGTACTACCACTTGCTTTGTTGACGCACCAGATAATATCGCCCTTTTGCAGCACGCCGCTTTTCAGCATTTCGTCTTTGTTACTGAATTCGTAATAGTGCAGATTGTTCTGCGTGATAAAGGCGTACCAACCGCCGCCGTCCCAGCACTTGTAGGAATAACCCATTTGGTTAAACTTTGCAAGGTTCGGGACATATGGGCTTGTTGTGCTTACCGGAACTTTGTTGCAGTACGCCAATCCATGTGAGATGATGTACCAGACAAAGCCCTGGCAGTTCATGCCGCTGTATCCCTGCCACTGATTGCCTTTGGGGGAAGCAGCATACAGACTGCTGTTGTATGGTGTTCCCAGATAGTAGTTCTCTTGACCGCCTGTAGAATATTCGGTCAGAAACGCTTGCCACTGTTCTTTGGTTTCCTTGTACTTATTGCCGCTCAGACGATACAAAGCATCGCTCAGATACACAGAACCATTTAGCTTTGCCGCCGATGCCTGGAATTCCGTTCCGGTCAGAATGCCGGAGGTCAGAACCATGACGGTGGCACAAAGCACAGTAAAACCACGTTTCAAGCTGCCTTTCAGCTTTGAAAGAAATTTCATTTTTTCTCCTTTCGGTTCAAATTCGGATATTCGGATGCACTTGTTCTCACATGGGATTCATTCCTTTCTGTTGGTTTCACCAAAAAAGACCGCCGAAGTGCATTCCGGCGGTCTTTCCTGTGGGATCTATACAAAAAGCCCGGTCACTTTTCGCAGAAGTTTCCGGGATTTTGTATGCTTATTCAATTATTTTAGTCCTGCACCCAAACTTGCTCGTCATAAGCTGCTTTTACGATCTGAGTTTCGTAATGTCCTTGGGCTGGGGTTTCTTCATACCAAAATTCATAACTATAATGTGTATCATCACCTTTATCAAGAGCAGCACCGTCATGTGCCACATATTCATCAAACGAATTTAATCTCAACCCACATCTGCACTGGAAAATCTTTTTTTCTCCAGCCGGAGAATCTTCTACCCAAACCTGCTGTGTTACAGCTTCGTGGTGGATGGTTTCGTAATGTCCCTTGGGGGCTGCGGTGGTTTTCTTGGTTGGTGTGGGCTGTGCCGGTTTTGCGGTGGTGGCTCTTGGCTTTTCCACCATCGGCTCAGCTGCGGCGGTGTTCTTTTCCGGCTCTCTCTTGGTTTCTGCCGCTGTAGCTGCTGTAGTTTCAGCTGTTGTGGTGATCTCGGAGGTTTCTGTTGTAGTTTTTGCTGTGGTAGTCGTGGTTTCCACAGTGGTTGTTGTTGCTTCTGTGGTGACTGTAATGGTCGTTGTGGTCTTGACTTCGGCGGTGCTGCTGTCCTCCGGCTCACTGCCGCAAGCGGAAAAAGCAAGTACCAGAGCGGCAAGCATTCCTGCAATCACACCAGTTTTCCAGATCTTATTTTTGTTGGTTTTCATATGTCATTCCTCCCGTCTTGTATCTCGTACAAGTCAATCATCGTTTCTACCCTTATTGTACCTGTTTCGTATTTTTTTGTCAAATCTGCGATTGCAGATTCTGCGAATTTGGAATAATGTAAAGTGAATCTACTGTTTCACTTTTGAAAAGAAACTTTTTTGTTCTAGTGAAATCAATTTCAATATTTTCACATCGATCGACCAGATCTCTGGTCGTATTTCCTTTGCAAAAAAGCGATTCCCACCGTAACGGCAATTGAACCGATCATTGCAAAAATGACTGATAGAATTGCTGGCAATCTGATCTTGATCCAGAAGAAATACAACAGCAGGATCAGACTGCCGCAAAATGCAAGTACAGCCACAGACCGGGTAAAGCCTGTATTCACGCTGTTCTCGTAGCATTTTTTGCAGTAACCGTTATCACCCTTTGTGACCTCTACCGGATTTTCACCGCAGATGCAGCATAGCTGCTTTTTCCGGAAACAGCTGTTACAATACCATTGCCCGTGATACTGCGTTTCCACCAAGCAGCTGCCACACTTGCAGCACCGTTTTTGTCTTGGACGTTTCATGCATATACCAACTTTCGGATGTTCTCACAAAACACCTGTTCGCTCTGGACAAATTCAGCATCACGCTGTTCTTCGTCCCATTTTGCAGATTCTCTCGCCAGGATCTGAAAGTCCAGAATGCTGTCCGGCTCACCGGATCTCATGATTTCCGCTATGATCGCTTGATTCATGTTGCCGCTCCTTCCGATTTTGCAAAATTGCAATGGTCTGTCGTTTCCATTCCGGGAATTTCCGGAATGTTTCTTTTGCCGTGCGAATGTCAGCTGCGATCAGCTTCAGCAGAAAAAATACACCCGCACATACTGTAAGCATCACGCAGAGCAGAAACAAAATGTCACGCATCTGTCACACCTCCATTTTCCATTCCTGCACCTGTTCCAGTGTCAGCGTGTAGTACTGCACCACACTGTACAGCGATGCGTAATGGGCTTCTCCATGGGAGAGAAACCGCTCATTTCCGGTGATTTTCAGCAGTCCACGCTTTGCAAACTGCTTGACATCGTTTCCAGTGATCCCGAATTTCTGCTGAAACGGATAGGAACTCACACCCATATGGCTGCAAGCATTCGCTAGTTTCTCCACGCCGATCGCATCCATGAGAAATGCGGCGATCTCTGACTTGCTCCAGAGATTACTGACCGGAACGTGGTTTTCTTCTGCCAGCCGGATCAGATCCGCCTTGGAAATACAGTTCTGACTGCCACGATTTCGGGTGATCTGATGCAGCACATAGGCTTCTGCGGTCGGAAATTGTTCCATATATGTCATGTGTTTTCCTCCTGTTCTTATTCCGGCACTTTGCCCCACAAATATCCCCAAAAAGCAATTCCGCACCTACTACGAGCAACTGTATGGAGGTTTTTGCGGAGAGGATATTTGCAGGGCAAAGCACCGGATATGTGGCGTAATACTGGCATTTTCAAGTACGGATAGTCTGGAAATTCGATGATTGAAAGGAGTGCATAGGGGGTAACTATGCAATTTGGGGAATGCGACTATCCGCATTTGAAAATGCCAGTGTTGCGATTGCTATTTTTGCAACGCCCGACAGATCAGATCTGCCGCTGCTCTGGACGGTGCAGAAAAATCAAATTGTCTGCGGCAGGAAAGGCAAACAGCACGGTACTGATAACCGCCGACATATGTCACGCACATGGTCTGTTTGCCGCAGTACACGCAGGAAATGGCTTCTTTTCTCGTTGATTCCATATTTTCACCTCGGTGGTTGTCAGCACAAGTTGAAGATAAACGATTCATAAGCATCGGCGTTTTCGCTTCTGGGGATTGCAGACGCTGTCATACTGTCAGCTGCATGATACAGACAAGTCAACAAATAGCTTCTGCGATTCTTGATTTTCCGATTCATTGTGTTACTCATAACCTCAGCAGTCTGTTCAGCTGTCAAATTTTGCAGTTTTTCCCGAATAGTTTCTGTGCGGACATCTATGCCACCGACTTTCAGCGTTTTCTTGGCAGTCTTTGCGACCCATGCCAGAATGGCAGCGATTTCTGCAATTGCTTTGCTACCGAATCGCTTTGTCTTTTCCGATGTGATTTGTGCTTGAGCCTGTTCTAACTTTTCTTCATAGCTTATTGCATCCATCTGTCGTTTCTTATTTTCCGATTTTGTTGCTGAAAGATCAGAATAACAAGGTAAATCTGTTTTGGGTAAGTCTGATTCTATATAGCGAGTATGATTTTCATACCCGGTAGTATGATTTTCACACTCGACAAATTTTGTCATTGACTGACTTGTTTCTACAGGAACAGTTTCTTTCGTTTGTTCATTATAGAATCGCATCACATAGATTTTGGGAGATTTTCCTAAGCCACGGGAAACTTTTTCAATTAACCCGGAGTGAACCAGTTCCTTAAATGTCTTGTTGACCTTCTGTCTGGCACACTGTAAGGTATCCATTGCTTCTTCCCAGGAAAAGAAAATAAACGCTCTGCCTTCCTTATCGGTAAAGCTATCGGCATTCTTCAAAGACAGATTGCTTCTGTCCAGCAGAAAACAATATAGCACTTTTGCAGACAGCGAAAGCGTTTCCTTGAAGTTTTCTTCCTTAAACAATATCAGTGGCAGTTTCATATACTGCATGATTTCTGCATCTGTTGGTGCATTTTTTTCTGTGATGTATTCCAGTGTCATTGTTTTTTCCTTACCTTTCTATTCTATATTTTCATCACATTAGTCTACATTGATATGCTTATATTTCAGCATATCATCGTTGCAAAGAACGTAAAATTCATTTGCATTATTTTTCTTTTCAATCATTCCCAACTGAATCAGTTCTTCATAGCATTTTTTGCTTTTGGCAATTCCATACTGCAAAAGATCTACTGCTTCTTCCAATGGGAAGGAAATGTAGACCTCGTCATTTTCATTATAGAACTGCTTACCCTCATGAAAGGGGTTCTTTGTCCAGTCCAGTGTACGATTGAGCATAAAGCTGTACAATACCTTTGCCCCCAGAGAAATATTGTGATATTCTCGGTGAATGTTGCTGTACATCAACGGTTCCGGAAAAGGAATCCAGCTATGTTTTAGTTTTTCAGCAATCTCTGAAAATTCTTCTATGGCAAATTTTCGGGTTACGATCCAAAACGGTAGCGGTTTCTTTTCCGGAATGTTGTTTACTCTGACTTTCATAAATTTTTGCTCCTTTTTCTATCTGGACAGTTCAAAGCTTAAATAGATCGCTCCCATGGTTTTCGGTTACGATTCATTTCTTGTAAATGTTCTGCTGTTTCTTGGATATGCTTTTCTTGCAGAGAACTAGCATAGTACTCAATTGCCTTTTCGATGAAATTTGAGAAATCCTTATCTTTCCATTCCTCTGGTTTCAGGTATGCTGGGATCTGTTCCAGCAGATCTTTCTTTCGGGGAACATAGCGGATATGATCTACCTGATTTGGCTTTTCTACTTCCAGAATGTCTACGATTGCATCCATATCCAACGTCCCTGCCTTGGAGAGTTTCCGCATCGAGACAGCTTGAGCCTTACTTGGATAATGCTCAAATGCAGTGAGTTCCATCTCGTCCCAAACATCACGTTGTTCTTTTTCGGAGAGATAAGACAGTTCAACGCCTGTTACCATGCCAATCTTACTTTCGTCAACCAGTTTTTGCAGTTCAGGGATCAGATAAGATAGGCGAATGTATCTTTGTACATTACGTCCATTCATATTGTATATTTCGCCAATCAAATCTCTTGTTCTCACATTTCTTGCTGTTGTTCCATTTTCAGGGCGACCGGAAATGCGTTCTCTTGCTTCTATTTCCATTCGCAATGCATTCCCACGTTCACAGGGGAGAATGTTTTCTCTGGTCAACAAATTGCTCTCTGTCATAGCAACAACAGCTTCATCCATGGTCATGTTATGGATTCTGACTTCAAGACGATGATTTTCCGGAAAAATTTGTCGTGCAACATGGGTCCTTCGATGACCGGCGACGATATAGAACGTATCTTCGCCATGCTCGTTCTTCTCTCCGGTGCGGATTACCTCAATCGGTGTTCGAATTCCAGAATGCATAATGGATTCTTTCAGTTTTTTCATATCCTCATCGTCCAAAATATAGAACGGGTGATTTGGAAATGTTACCAGCTGCCGGGGATAGATCATCAGTCGTTCCGGCATGGCAGTTTCATCACGCTGTTCTTGCGTGGTGATAATCTGGGCGTATTTTTCTTCTTGTATCTTGCTGTCCTGCATGATTTCTCCTAGTGCAGAACGAAGGCTTTCTTGCGATACAGGCATATCTTTTTTCTCCTTTCGTACTTTATAAAAACAGTAAAATGGCATCTACAGTTCTGTAGATGCCATTTTCAAGATTATTTTAGTGATTATCACTTTCTTATTGTTTTTTGGGTCGATCATGTTAAATTTTGAAGATAATCAACTATTTCTATAATTTTATCCTTTTCTTTGGTGAAGACCCAATATGCCCAAAGCATAAATGTTAATGCTATTATTGGGATAATTGCATTCTTAATTCCATAATCATCACTATTCATAGAAGCTTCAGATGATTTAAAAATAGCGGTGATAGCTGCGCCCATTGTTATAGCTACAAAAAAGACTTGAACATTTGTCATGATACACTTATCCTTCCCTAATTTTTATAATAATTGAGATGCCATTTTAAAGAATAAAACCGTAATACAGAGTACAAAAAGTACTACAGAAGAAGCGATTGCTATCTTTACCCCTTTAGGAATATCACGGGTGAGAATTTTTAGACCTTTACCTATACAAAGAGTGAACATGATAAGAAATATAAGATATACTATGTATTCCATGATGTAAAACTACCTTTCTTGTTTTGAAATGTTGGAAAAAGATTATGCCTTCTTTTCCTCCATATCCATGATTTCCTGCACCAGTGTTTCAAATGCCTGACTGCCCTTGCCATGCTTGTCCTCTTTGAAAATCGACACACCATTCAGAGATGCGTCCTGAAAACGGACCGCCTTGGGGATTTCCGTATGCAGCACACCAAAATCGCTGTACTGTTCTCGGAGCATCTCGATCAGTGCCTTGCTGGTTACCACACGGCTCTCTACCATAGTGAACAGGATGCCGTCAAGTGTCAGATTCGGATTCAGTCCCCGACGCACCTGAGAAATGGTGTGCAGCAGCTGTGTCAGACCTTTGGTAGACAAAAACTGTGCCTGAGTAGGAATCAGCACCTCTGTTGCTGCAGTCAAGGCGTTCTGTACTAGTATTCCCAGTGTTGGTAAACAGTCGATCAGAATGTAATCATAACCATCCTGCACAAATTCGATGTACCGCTTCAGATGAGATTCCCGACACATACTGCTCATGAGAGCCATTTCTGTACCGGACAGCATAATGTCGCAAGGCAGCAGATCCACGCCTTCCTGGCTGTGCAGAATCCCATACAATGGAGTTTTCGGAAGCTTGTCATCCAGCAGCATTCCATAGATGCTGGACAGGGTCACTTCCAATCCATCAGAGTTTTTCCAGCCCAGGGCAGCTGTCAAGCTGCCCTGGGGGTCGCTGTCGATCAGCAGGACACGTTTGCCGGTGTTGGCAAGTCCGATGCCAAGATTCAGAGCGGTCGTGGTCTTTCCAACGCCGCCTTTCTGGTTTGTCAGTGCGATTACTCTACAGTTGCTCATAGTAGGTTCTCCTTTTTAATTGATTTTTCCCCGAAGGGTAGTGGGCTGGATACGCTCCAGCGGGCGGTGGCGACATACGTATCTTTGATTTAGTCGATTTCAATTTGCTTTTTGTGCCACAACAGATTCGGTTGTATTTCTATAATTGATTCCGACATAATTACTGCATTTACTCGGTTACGCTTTTCTTAACTTCTTTTATTTTTGCTTTATACGCAGACAGTTCCTGCAAGTAATTTTCGATTGCCTGTGCATCTTCTTCCGGAATAGTCGTTTCTTTGCCATCAATATATAGACGACGCTTTCCTTCTTGACGACTAGTGTAGAATCTTTGATTCCAGTAACCTTCTGGGTAGCACGCTGGTTTCTGCGGAACAGGAATTTCAGCGATTTTTTCTTTGATTTTTGCCTTTTTAGTCTCTTCCTTCTTTTGTTTTTCCGTGTATACGATCAGATCGCTCTGGGAGAAATTCCGATGGATGATAAGGTCAGGAAATACTTCGGTTGCTTTTTTTAGTTCTTCCTCTAATTCTTCCAGTGTTCTCACATCTGTATACCATGCAGGTGTGGGTTTTGACAGTACATTAAGAATACCGCCTGTCCCGATTCTTCCCCAGGAGTAGCCGAGTTTCTTGATTTCATCTTTCACCGGCAATGTGTTTCCAGAGAAAACCAGTCGAAACGGAAACGTGTCCAATGGATTACACTGGATTGCTAGTGTCAGCGGTGTTTCGGCTTCTTTTTTTCGCATTTTCGCCTTGTAACACTCCGTACAAAGCCCACACCCCTCCAGATATTCAATTCTTCTTTGACGATCTTTTTCTTTCCCGATCAAGTCAACAACACCTTCGTGTCCGCACGAAAATTTCACTGTGTACTTTGCCATAATTAACCCCTTTCCTCATTGGATTCCCATTCGCTGATGATGTAATCCGCCCGTTCATCATAGTTATCTTCCAGATCATCCAGGCAGGTCTTATATGTTTCATGCAGCTTTTCCATTAAGTTATCATCCGATTTGATGAATCTTGCAACTTCGTGATAGTCTACATCTTCCACATCAATGTCAGCATACTTGGCAGCTTTTTTAATGAGTTCTTCTTTTCGGATTCCTACTGCATCAGCCAAATCCCCCAAATTGTCAAAGCCGTCAAAGTAGGTTGTGTGATGTTCATGATCCGTGTATATGGTATCATGGTCATCATCGAGCCATGAACTACCGCTAGGATTCACAAATGTGTCCAGTTCAGCCGTCTTTTTAGTTTCGTCGTAGTACAGATACACATCGGTATCATAAGGGTTCAGTTCCAGGTCAAACTCTCTGAGCATCTTAGCCAGTTCTGCTACGATTTCAGCACGATTCTTCAATTCCTTCATGCTTTTTCCCTCCTGAAGTTAGTCTTTCAATCACCATTCTAAAAGCGGAATGCCATCTGCATAGAGATTAAAACTGTCTGTTTCATCTCTATCAGATGGCATTTTTTACTGATATTCACATTTCAGAAATTGTGGACATCGTGTCCACAATTTCCAGAATGCAAAAATCCATCCGCTTTGCAGCGATCACATCGGAATGTAACCACTGCAAAACAGATGGATTGTTTTGCGTTATTTACAGCCTTTTGAGATTTACCACAATGCTGTACACATCTGATTTGTCTCGCAACTGCGTTGCTTTCGCTTACCCCAACATTTGCAAAAGAGCCGTTTTTATTACAGCTCAGCTGTATATCAAAAATTTATTATTCAAATTCAATTTCCTCATTTATTTTTTCATGAAGATTAATTCTGTTCTGAATGTCGATTGTATTAACTATCCAACCATTAAGATGGCAATTTCTTATAAATTCATCAATACGATTTACACCGTCTATCGCCTTAATTGTTACAACAACACCAAATCTAAGTCCAACACCATCTCTCGGATCCAACCGATTATTAGTTTTAATTTCCATACCCCAATTTTTATTTTTAGTGTAAGATGGCTTTAAACGTTTTGCCATTTTAGGATTTTCCGAAATATATTTAACATTATCCCACTTTCTGAAAAGCGATCTTGCATCCCCTTCAAATATATATTCACTTGACTTGGTAGCACCATTAGAGAGATTCTGTTTATCATCATTTATTTCTTTGATTTTTCCATCATCTCCAATACGCCCAAAGTGCAGGTTTAACTCAGTGTTTGTGTAATCAACACCTTGAGACCTATCACAAATAGGAAAATAGCACATTGTTGCTTTTGCCACATAAGGATAATGATCATCTTTCATTGGAACTGGAAAATCATAATTATATGTATTCCATTTTTCACTAATATCAGTAACTAGAAATTTAATTTCATCATTCTGAGATTGAATTATTTGTTCGATTCTTATAGGAACAATACCATGCCCATATAGGGAAATACTTTCTGGTGTCGTTTGAACATTCCATCCTCTTGCCGCATCAATAATTAATGCTTTTGCAACTTCTTTATTCATGCCAAGCACGTCAATTAAATATGAAAGTTTACGTGCAATCCAGGGTGCTGCATAAGAAGTACCAGAAACATTAGCATCACCAAGAGGTTCACATACATGAATATACTGCTCTTTACTTCCTCCGTAATAGCTAACATCCGGCTTTGCAAAGAACCCTAAAGCAAGTCCACGACGAGAATAATTCGTAGATAATTGTGTTTTAGTTACAGAATTCACAACCATACTATTTATTGAATCTGCTGGGGAACCTATTTTTTTTACGCTATCATTTGGTTTGTTCGTACCAGCAATCACGAAAATAATATCGTTTTCATATTGAAGACGATCAAGCACTGCCGCTTCAGCAGATATAAAATTATCACTTATCTCCTTATCACTTCCTAATGATAAATTCCATACTTTGATATCCTTATTTTCCGCAATAATTTGCTTGATTAATTTTATTATTGTAAATGAAGAAAATCCTAATTTAGTTGCAACTCCAAAGTGTCTAACTTTGAATCTTCCACATCCATCGTCTAGCCATGGATTTAACGTTGGTCCATCAACTATTATAGAAGAAACTGCTGTCCCATGTCGTTGATCGTCAATGTTTTTAGAGATGTCATTGGATGTCATATCATGATACTCAACCCACTCACTAAAATAAACATCTTCACAAAACAACGTGTCAATTACACCTATTGTCGGTTCTATGCTTGGAATTGGAATATGCATCAAACCATCATTATTTCTGTTATTGAAATTTTCTGGAGAAAGCATAGAAAAATCCTCAGTGGCCATTGCTACAAGATAAGGGGCTCTTTCAAATAAAATTTTGGTTTGATTTTCATCTAAAAAAACCGTAAAATCATCTAGAATGTTGCTATTCAAAACTTCGATTCCAAATTCCTTTAGCAGATGTTTTGTTTCAAGTCCTGTATTGTATAACGTAATAATACTCTGTTTCATCTGCATATTTGCTGTTTCAATTTCAAAGTTATCAACATAAGATACATCTGCAATTACTTGTTTAAACTGCGACTTACTAATCCCATATTGTTTAAAATCAATTTTGTTAATTACATGATTATTTTTAAAAGTATGCTGATCAATCTTACTTTCTAAACATGTACACAAAATTTGATTGCTAATTCTTAGAAAATATAAAGTGGTATCTAGATCAGCTAAATCAATATAGTATGTTATAATGTGTTTTGTCTTTTCATCATCGAATTTTGCACCTACTATAGCATGATTCGAATCTTTTCCTTTTAAAAGGCCAGAAATTCGATTACTTTTAGCAACAATTTTATTATATCGCACACTAATGAGAATACCATTAAAAGGTTTGTGTTCAGTTATCCAAAAAGTCTTTATTTCTTTTATTTGTTCCATTAGTTTACTAATCTGATCCGATGTAACTGTAACCTTACTGTTCATTGAAGCTCCACCACCTGCATTATGTTTGGAAGCTTGAACAAAACGTTTCCCCTTTAATTCTAACACACTATTCATCAGTTGGCTCCTCCTTGTTTAACTTTCTAGCCACAGAACTCTTTGACTCCCCTGTAAGTTTTTCAATTTCCCTTACAGTAAATCCTTGATCAGACAATTGGTTTATATCTACATCATCAAGACTTGAAATCAATCTACTATAGAGTCTTCGTAAATAGTCATATTCATAGTCCACATTGCTAAAGGCTAATGAAGTTTTTATCAAATTTTTCAACTCTCCAGGGTACGGAAGACTTTGAGACGATTTCAAGATTTTTTTAAACAATCTAACATCTTTTGATACCCCCTTAAAATTTCTTATAAAAGAATTCAAATATGTTTCAGCAATTTCTATAAGATCATTTTTGCTATATCTATTAAAATTAATAGTTGCATCAAATCTTCTGATAAGTGCTTTATCAAAATTGTCAAATAGATTCGTTGTCGCAATTAGAACTATCTCTTTATTTAAATCCGATAATCTGTCCAGTTCTCTTAGAATTGTAGAAGTCACACGTCCCATCTCGCGTACATCATTCGAATTGATTCTATCCAATGCAATCACATCAATTTCATCAAATAAAATAATTACTTTTCCCGGACATGGAAGGGTGTTGATCTCATGAAAAACACTTGAAATATTCTTATTCGTCTGACCTAATTTGCTATCAATTAAATTATCAAAATTTACACAAAAAAGAGTTCTGCATGAAAGTCTTGCAATTTGCTTTACCGCTTCTGTTTTCCCCGTACCTGGTTTTCCTTCAAACAAGAATTTATTTATTCCGATATTATGATTTATTGCATTTATAATTCCCTTGATATCTTCTGAAATAATAGTGGGAAGATTCAGAGGAGCCAAATTTTTTGTGTCAATTTGCTTCAAATATTCACTTTCAAAATCACTGGCTTGTGGAATATATTGATTTGCTTGAGCCACTAAACTCATAATATACTCTGCTAATTGATCATCTCCAATGCTATCAAAATAATGAGCAATGCCTATCGCTTCATTACGAAAAGCACGTTCATTTCTTTCGACATGGTATTTTATTAAATTTAACACGTTTTGTTTTTTCATATGGCAGCACCTCTTTTTTATTATATCACATTATGGGACAGATGTCAATATATTTGGGACAGAAAATAACGGCAACAGCATTTACTTTTTTTGAAAGAAGTAGTAAAATAGAGATATGAGAATAGAAGAACTAAAAGAAGAAATCAAAAATATCCGAAAACCAAGAAGAACCGGATACGGAAATATTCGGCATAAGCTGGAGGACATCATAATCATAGGACTGTGCACCATCATATGCGGAGGAGAAGATTTTGCCTATATGGAGGCGTTTGGCAAAAGTCGTCAGGAATATCTGGCGAAATTTCTGGAACTTCCGAATGGAATACCCGACAGTGATACATTCAGACGAATTTTTGAAAAAAAGTAAATTCAAAGTCGTTCCGTGTGAGACCACGAGAGAATCCGATGAAGCAAGAATACAGGCAGAACTTGAAGCGAAATTTGATGAATTATTTGGCTTCTCTGATGAAGAATGAACTTTTTTACGACATATATAATGTGACAGAAGGCACTATTACGCTTGAACTGCCTTGTGACAGCTTTCATGACTTCGTTTATGACGGCGAGGACGGTTTCAGAATAAGTGGTCACCGAAATGTGAATATAAGCATTTATGAGGACGACTGCGACTATGAGGACATTGAGTATTCAGAGTATGAGATCTGCTCCTCGGGTGAGTTGAGCGAAAAATGCCATTTTGGAATATGTGAGATTGAAAATGGTGATGAATTTGTAAGCCACCCTGACAGCAAAAACATAGTATTCTCGCTTTTCGACAACTACCTGGAATACTATTTTTATCCTCGGATACTGATTTCCAGCTTCATCGTTGCCAAATGTGAGCCATACAAAGGGGCTTCATAGTCTTTGAAAAAACACAGGTGCATTGAATACGATCATTTCACTGGACGAAGCACGAGGTTGAACTCGTATCTTTGAATCAAGTTGAAGTGAAAAGTTGCATAGGATGTAATACCTGTCGGTATGGAAAATCGTGTGTACAGAAAGACGGCTTTTCTGAACTTGTCCCTAAAATAAAGGCAGCTGATCTCCTCGTATTTGCCTCTCCGCTGTTGTTTTGGACAATCTCTGCGAAACTAAAGGCATTCATTGAGCGATTCTATTGCCTCGCAGAGGAAGACACGAATCCGCCATTAGGACGGTATGAGAAATATCCTGTGAAAGATGCAGCATTACTGATGATCTCTGCTGATGATCTATTTTGGACACATGAGCAGGCGGTGTCGTACTACAAATTTACAATCATCCACTACATTGGATTTCATGATAAAGGAATGCTGCTAGCCGGAGGATGCGGAGATACAAACGGAAAACCGCAGATCAGCAAGACAAATCACTTAAGAGAGGCCTACAAATTCGGAAAAACAATTTATCAAGAATGAGGCAGAAAAGGATACACAAAGCATATTTGTGCATCCTTTTTCATTTGTAAACTTTTTGGAAACAGCAGCAAAAAAGACGTTTTTCAAGCCCTTCCCTCTCTAAATTTCTGTCAGCAACTCGAAAAAATACCCTTGCCGAAAATCGGTAAGGGTATGGTAAGGGTACGAGGTATATTTTCTGCTATATTATGTGTTCTTGAAAAACGGCAACAGAAAAGCACGCAGCCTCGATAAAGTACCGAAACTGCGTGCTTTTCTTTTCCTCTCAGTTATCTTAAAAATAACTGTTCCTGGTTGCGGGAGCCAGATTTGAACTGACGACCTTCGGGTTATGAGCAGTTCTAACGCAAGTGAAAAATCCCATGCAACACAATCATTTTCCGATTTCACATACCGCTTTTGCCGACGAGATGACGACGCAGATGTCGACTTAAGCAGTACAATGACAAAATGAGGCACACACTTTCCGCTGTTCCTTGAAAAGTGTTTCTACAAACACGGGAAATATTTTTGAATGAACAGTTCTTGCTATCTAATAACAGCCAGTGAGAAAAGTGATGTGTTTTTTACACTATACTTTTGGAATTTCAATTTCTTTATCTGATTAAGAAGCAAGTTCTGCCCTCCATAATCGCTGGCATAGATACGCAAATCGTAACTTTCACTGATGCCTTCGGAAATCATTATTCAGTAATGCATCGATTTCAAAATTTTTCAGTGCAATATGGGAAACGTCTGACCATCAGCTTCCCATTTATGATACAGCGTGTCTATTAGAATCAAGCCAATCTATGCACCACCATTGTCCAGCAAATTTTCATAGGCAATATTTGCCGTGACCATTCTACTTTTGGTATCCCGATACTTTTCCATATCAGACAGAGATTCAATCTATTTATCGCATTATCCTCATACAACTCTCTTGATTTTCAATCAGTTTACCCTAACTCAACAAAAAGAACTACATCATCACAAGGTCTGCTACATAAAAATACCATTTCTTCTGAAAATAGGATTCCGACTCTTTCGCAGGAAGTATATACAAAGATACTACTTACACTTTCCTTACCTGAATTTTTTTACAAACATGAAATCTGCTATACCTATAATAAGTATCTAGTACTTTGTAACATTTAAATATTGCATAAAATATTAATGTGTGGTATAATA